>Ga0208716_1000002_pt1 | contig 91064 bp, 94 predicted proteins | sample NGESurdeep092012_8_FD_184482 | JGI IMG/M metagenome (GOLD analysis project Ga0208716, IMG submission 184482) | Arctic peat soil microbial communities from Barrow, Alaska - NGEE Surface sample 415-3 deep-092012 (SPAdes) | ecosystem: Environmental > Terrestrial > Soil > Wetlands > Peat ...
CGTTAGGTCCACGTTTTAAGTCTGAAGCAAAGCGTGTGGTAGAGTTAATACAAAGCACTCCTGCTGAGGCCATCGCTGATCAGATAGGTATGGGTTCAGTAACGATCAACGGCTATGAGTTGTTGCCGACGGATTTCATTGTGAAAAAAGAGCTGTTTGTAGGGGGAATGGCGGTCGACGTTATCAAGCTGAGCGAAGGGACAATCCTTGTTAAACGAACGTAGTGTCAGTCACCACCCCTCAACTACAAGTTCGTACTTTTTCAGGCAGTTAAGTACTTCCTCGTCAGTAAGATCGGAGAACCGTTCATAGAAGCTTGCGACAGCAAACCACGGACGATTGCTTGTGAGCGGACAAATGTATTCGTCAACTTTAGATTTCACGAGCATTTCAGCGTTCTTAGAAGCAACAGGTACCGCCATAACCACTTTTTTAGGCCGGCGCTTTCTAACATAATCGATAGCTGCTAGGGCCGTATACCCCGTTGCTAAGCCGTCGTCGACTACTATGGCTATGCGGGCTCCCAAATCTGGGAATGGTTTGTCCCCTCTATATTTTTTTTCTCGGCGCTTGACTTCCTCAAGCACGTTTCCTGCGATTCCATTGATTTCGGCGTCTGTCAGTCCGACGTAGCTGATGAGATCGTCGTTTAGGACTTTAGATCCGTCTGCTGTAATCGCCCCGAAACCAGCTTCAGTGTTCGATGGAATTGGTAGCTTTCGCGGTATCACTAAATCAAGTGGTGCGCGTAGCCGAATCGCTATAGGAAATGCGACTTCAACGCCTCCTCGAGGAATTGCTAATACTACGGCGTTTTGACTTTCGTATCGCGCTAACAAGTCAGCGAGTGCATGTCCAGCTTGGATACGGTCCTTATACATGCACATTACTGTGTGTCGCAGGTTTTTATAACTATACACTAAAAAGGGGAATTTAATTTATTAGGTGTTAGCTTGTGCTTGAATTAGGCGCTATCTGTCGATAACTATATAAAATATAGATATACATTGAAGGATAAATAATATCTTTAAAGTATAAAAATTGACATCGTGGTTAGCATGGAAAACGTAAAAATCTTGTTAGATGAAGATGAGATGCCGAGAAGCTGGTATAACATTCAATCGGATCTGCCGGTTAAACTACCGCCTCCGTTAAATCCCAAAACGGAAGAGCCGGCGACACCGGACGATCTGCTTGCGCTTTTTTCACCTTCGTTGGTCAAGCAAGAAGTGGCGACAAGCCGTTATATCGATATACCTGACGAGATTTTAGAGGCATATTTCAGGCTCGGTCGGCCGACCCCGTTGTACCGGGCTAAAAAGCTTGAGGACTATTTGAAGACGCCTGCCCGTATCTACTATAAGCGAGAAGACGTATCGTTCGCAGGATCACACAAGCCAAACACGGCCATTGCCCAGGCGTACTACAATAAAATAGACGGCAGCGAAGGTCTCGTAACAGAGACCGGGGCAGGGCAGTGGGGCACTGCGCTAGCGCTCGGGTGTTCCATGTTTGACCTTTCGTGCAAGGTTTTTATGGTAAGGGTTAGCTACGATCAAAAGCCGGGACGAAAAACGCTCATGCGGCTCTATGGGGCCGAGGTCATTCCGTCGCCGTCAACTTTGACGCAAAGCGGACGACAAGTGCTTGCGAAGTCTCCAAATCATCCAGGTTCTCTAGGGCTTGCTATAAGTGAGGCAGCAGAAACGAGTCTAGAATCTACAACGACTAAATATTCTTTAGGGTCTGTGCTTGAACACGTTCTGCTTCATCAGACAATTATAGGAGAAGAGACGGTTGCACAACTTAAGAAAGCAGACGAAAATCCTGACATTATGATCGGGTGCGTGGGCGGGGGATCGAATTTCTCTGGGTTTTCTTATCCTCTTCTTGGCGATCACATCAGAAACGGGAATGGAACGCGATTTATAGGTGTGGAACCGACGAGTTGTCCGTCGCTCACACAGGGCGAATACAGGTACGACCTCGGCGACGTGGCAGGTTTTGCGCCACTGGTTAAAATGTATACATTAGGACACGATTTTGTCCCTTCACCTATACACGCAGGCGGGCTTCGTTATCACGGGGCTGCACAAAGCTTGAGTCTTCTAAAGAGTCTTGGCTATGTAGAGGCCGTGTCTTATGAGCAGCTGCAGACGTTTAAGGCAGGTGCTCTCTTCACTCAGACTGAAGGCATTTGTCCAGCTCCAGAATCGAGTCATGCGATTCAAGCAGCAATAGACGAAGCGATCAAATGCAAGAAGACCGGTGAGGCTAAGGTAATTGTTTTTAATCTTAGTGGCCACGGGCTTTTAGACCTTGCTGGCTACGAAAAATTCCTCAACAACGAGTTAAATGGAAACGGCAATAGCTCATGAATTTGGAGCTTTGAGTTATTTTGGAACGTTAGACCCACTTTCAACTAAAGGGGCAACGGCGACGACAGAAATGTGATCTGGTAGATTTGACGGTGGAAAAGACTTGGGGTCAGTCCTCTTTCCACTGCTCCTCAATTTCGGGGTTGTTTGGGTGATCCTTGGTCTTACTTTTGAAGACCTTGTCACGTCCTTCCATATAAAAAGCCTCTTCGGCAGTTATCTCGTCGTCTTCGGCAAGTTTTTCTCGACCTTCAGGCGTGTAGACGCCTTCACCAGCAGCAATCTCCTTGTCAACAACCTCTTTGTCGTATTGATATCCATAGTCAGGTTCTTTTCCCCATGGCTCGTGATCGATCTCTTCAACAACTTCACCATTATTTTCTTCGCGGACTTCGTCTATCTTAAGTTCAAGAGAGCCGTCATAGATTTCTCTGTCCTCTCTTTGGTCTTCCGCTTCAACAACTCTTTGAGCTTTTGACTTAACGAGTTGTGTGTTATCCTCTTCTTCGACCAAGGGATCTACTCGCTGATCGCTTTGATCTGTTAGTTCATCTGCGCTATCTTCGCGAGGCATGGTAATCTGTAAAAAGATTGGGCGCTTAAGATAAATAGTTGCAGGGTTTATGTTCGTGACGATTTATTAACATTTAAGCGTCCACCGCTGTTTTCCGCTGCTGGGTAGCATAATATGCCCTACTCGGCCGATTAAAAAAGCTACATTTTTTCAACCCATTCGTTGAATAAAGCATATTGTGACCACAGATCATAAACACCCGTGTCAAGTGGGTCTTTGAAATAAACTGCGAGCTCATCTATCAACCCACTCATGCCTTGTCGCTTTGCTAGTTCCATAAAGCGGACAAGGTCGATAACGAGGGGTGCAGCTAACACACTGTCGCACCCCTGCCAGGTGAATTGCATATTCATCCTGTGGTCTAAAAAGCCTCTGAATGATATAAAGTCCCAGGCAACTTTGTGGTCGGAAAGAGGTGGAAAATAATCTATGCGGCTGCCTAAATGTGGTTCATAACCTAGCATCTTCGGCACAACGCTCGTCTTTGTAATGAGCTTGGATTGTTTGTTATCAGGGTGCTGCAATATACGTCCGTCCAAATTTCCAAGGATGTTGCTACCATACCACCCGTCGATTCTCAGATGGCGATACTTGAACATTGGCACGAGTGCCGTTTTGACCAAGGTCTCTCCGGTTTTCCCATCTTTTCCGCAGTGCGGTACGCCCTGTTTTTTTGCCAGTTCCTTTATTGCTGAGATATCGTTGCCCATAGACGGAGTAAAATTGATGTAAGGCATACCATTCTTAATGGCACAATAAGCATAGATTGCACTTGCTGGAATCTGGTTTGAGTTCGATTCAATAGCGGCTTCAAAACTCTCGAGTGTGGTATATTCAGCCTGAGGCGCGAAGAAAGGTTCGGTTGAGGCTAAGTTTACAACGACACAGTCTTCATTTCCAGTGAAGTCTCGAAGATCGTTTGATACTTGATTTGTCGCTTCGCTCAGCGTTTGCTCATTGGTATCACAAAGAGCAGTTATCGCATTTCCACAGTTGTTGACGATGCCACATCGTACTGGGATAGCGTCTATCTCCTCTTTCATTTTCGCCAGTTGCGTTATGTCAAACGTATTGTTCTCGCTTACATTTCGGCACATTGCTTCATACAGCGAGACGTTTCGGATGTCGTGACCGCCAAACTCGATGTCTTCCAGTCGCGCAAGATTTAGTCGGGAGAACCTTTTATCCTCAGAAGGTATGCCGCTCGTGGAGCTTAATCCCCGTTTAATCGCGAGAATGCCAACGAGTGTTGTAGTCGCGACCGCGCCCTTTATACCGATGAACCATACCTTCATCTTTGTCGAATCTACCCTCAATCTATAAAAAATCTTTTAAAAAACAACCTGCAGAAGGCCAATAATGATATTTCGCGTCTTCTGCGTCGTATCGCGTCGTTTGATACACTAGTGACGCACGCGTAAAAAAAATTAAGGTGGGCAAACTTTGACTGAGTGGATAGGCACCCAGCCGCATCACCTCAACTATTCTTTCTTCTTCTTTTCTTCAGAAACAAAAACGTGTTCTGGTTTTTTCTCTTCTGGCTCGCAAACGTCGTCAGGATCAGGGCCGAGGTCGCACACCTCAAGCTTCTTTATCTTATCCATATCTTGTTCGTGTGAATAGTTTGCATTGTAAGCATCGGTGTCAGGGGCATTTAGGGTTCCCGTCTTCATGTCTTTCTTAAACGTATACTCTTCTTTTTTCTCTTCGGCCATCGTATATCACCGCGTTTACATTGGTGTGGCTTCTATTAATCAGTATCGGTTAAGCTAAAAGCGTAAAAAAAAGACTTGATTCGTCCTATGTGCAACTTAAATGAGTTGTTGAGGGGCGCCTTCTGAAATTATTCAGTCAGCGTTTCAACAGCCGTGTATTACGCGATTAATCGCTAAAGGATTCGCGTTTTGGCTCGGCTAGGCATAAATGTGTGTAAGTACTACCAAAAAGTGCCTCTTGGAGATGATTTTATTTTAAGTTCCAAACCTTTTAGTTTGAACTTTGTAAGTTCGTTTCCCCCTAGGGAATGCGGGATAGCTACTTTCACAAACGATCTCACCGCAAGCATCTCGAACGTTGCAGATAGTATTACTTGGAATGTCAACATTGTTCAAGAGTGCAAGAATCTTTTTTTGAGTAACGCTTCTCTACGAGAACAGGCAGCGCAACTAAGCAAAAAAGAATTTGTGCTTAGCAAGCGCTTCATCTCAAAAACGTTTAACGTCATCAAAGACTGTGACGTCAAGAGTTACGTGGCCGCTGCTGATAAGATAAACGGCTCCAAAATTGACGTGGTAAATATTCAGCACGAGTTTGGGCTTTATAAAGGTGACTTTGGCAACTACATTTTGGAATTCATGCGCCGAGTAAAAAAGCCCATAGTCACTACGCTACACACGATCTTGCCAAATCCACCGCCTGGAATGAGGGACGTCGTAAAAGACATTTACGCGTTGTCAGATAGAGTTGTCACGTCAGCAAATGCTGGAATTGAACTATTAAACAACACATATGGCTTGGACAAGAAAAAGCTCACACTCATTCCGCACGGGGTACCTGCGGTGCCTTTTATAGACACAACGTTGCCGAAAAAGCGTTTAGGCTTGTCGGGCAAGTTTGTAATCGCAAGCTACGGTTTAATCAATCCAGACAAAGGGATAGAGAACGTTATAGAAGCCTTACCTTCTGTTATTGACGTTAATCCAAACAAAGAAATAATATATATGGTCGTTGGAGAGCCACATCCAGCTCTTGACGAAAAAGTGCGACAGCAATACAAGGACAAGCTTGATAGACTCATAAAGAGTCTTGGACTTGCAAACAACGTCATATTCGTTCAACGTTACCTTCCAAATAGAGAGATGATCACTCACTTTTTAGCAACTGATATATGCGCGGTGGCAAACACAAATCCCAATCAAATATCAAGTGGCGTTCTATCCCAAGCAATTGGCTGCGGTAAGAGTATCGTAGCTACGGAGTTTACTCATGCTGCAGAAGTCTTGTCACACGGCAGAGGCATGTTGGTGAAGTTTAGCTGTCCTGAGGATATCGCGGAAAAAATTAACCTTTTAATTGGCGATAACGAACTTCGCTATGCGATAAGTCGCAAAGTGTATGAATACGCTCAGTCCATCACTTGGGATAGAATTGCCGGACGGTACCTAAATGTCTTCTCTCAATTAAGAGTGCCCTTTCACTCTACAGCTTCCACGCCATTGTCAACTCTTGCGCAGCCGCTTTGGTCATAAAAATTGAATTTATTGTGTTCAGCAAAGTGAAGGATTAGGATCTATTCGTACGAAACGAAGTAAATCGCTCAGTTCACGTTTTACCATATAGGCTTGTTTTATTTTTTACATCAGCTGCAGTTTGGCTAATGCGTCAAATGACTCAGCGCAGACTGTGGTAACATCACTAAGTGCTTCAGCGAAACACGCTCTTGCTTCGTCAAATTCTTTAAGCGTGATTCTTCCTACTGCTTCTGTTAGTTTACGTGCGGTTTTTGAAAAATATACTTTAGAACCCAGAACTTTTTGTGCGAGTTTAATTTCCATTGTAAGTGAGTTTAAATATGCCTCTAGAATTCTAAGGCCGCCAACAAATTGGTCATCTTTCAGTCCAACAAGTTGTTCTAGCAGTTGATTTGCTATTGACACTTCGGACTTTAATTTCTCTCCATATTCTAATTTACGTATAAGGTCTTTAGCATCAGTCATATGTTCACCTTATTGAATTATGTTTTCCGGGCTACATATATTTGATTCAAAAAAGCAATTGTTCGACGCAAGACTTACTTTAAGAAATTTTCGACTTGCTTATTTTTTTGTAAAAGTACGCGACCCTATGACGCTATTGGCAAAAAATGGATAGCTTTGAGGCTTTCTCTTCAAATAGAATTTACGATACGGCTACACAATCACTCAGCGTATTTATTGAACTTGGTGTTGTGCTCGAATTGCCACGCAACGTTGAACAACAGCGTCTCTTTGAGTTGATCACCAATTATTTGCATGCCAATTGGTAACCTGCTCTTCTCACCACACGGAATGGAAAGCGCTGGAACGTTCGCAAGATTAACTGGAACGGTGTTTATATCCACCTTGTACAGTGCTAACGGGTCTTCTATTTTCTCTCCAAGTTTAAATGCAATACGGGGCATCGTTGGTGCGATAAGCACATCATGTTTTTGAAAAGCTCTCTGAAAGTCTGCCTTAATCAGCGTACGTGCTTTGAGCGCCTTTAGGTAATATTTGTCGTAGTATCCCGCCGAGAGCGCGTACGTCCCGAGAAGCACGCGCCTTTTAACCTCTTTTCCAAATCCTAATGCCCTATTCTCTGAGAATGTTCGATGCCAATCATGATCTTTTTGAACTCTGTGCCCGTAGACGATTCCACAGTACCGAGCTAGATTAGATGAGGCTTCCGACATCGCTAGGACGTAATAGGCTGAAAGTGCATATTTTAAGCTGGGCATTGATATCTCAAGTGCCTCCGCTCCTAAATCCACAAGCACGTCTATTGCATCCCTCGTGGCGTTTTCCACGGTTGGATCGACCCCTTCACCAAAAAAATCGATTGGCACGCCGATCTTCAAACCAGTGACATCATCTGCTAATGATTTGGAGTAGCGAGGCGCTGGTTGACTGAGTGAGGTACTATCTGCGGGATCATGGCCCGCAATAACCTCAAACAACGTGGCACACTCTTTAACGGTCCGTGCAATAGGACCGATTTGTTCCAATGAGTTACCATACGATATAAGTCCGCTTCGTGAAACCCTGCCATATGTCGGTTTCAACCCTACTACCCCGCAAAACGACGCAGGACATCTGATTGATCCCCCTGTATCGGAACCTAATGCGAGATCTGCTTCGTATGCAGCTACAGAAGCAGCACTGCCTCCAGATGAGCCGCCTGGCACTCGGTTAGTATCCCAAGGATTCTTACAAGGCCCGAAGAAGCTCGTCTCTGTTGATGCACCCATAGAAAATTCGTCCATATTCGTCTTGCCAATCAAAACGGCGCCTTCTGCGCGGAGTCTCCGAATAACAAATGCATCGTAGGGAGGCACGTAATGTTCAAGCATTTTCGAAGCGCACGTGGTTCTCAGCCCCTTGGTTGAAATGGCATCTTTAATAGCGATTGCCATACCGGCTAATTTTCCATCTATTTTGCCTGCATCAGCTTCTGCAGCTTGCCGTCTTGCACCTTCATAGTCGACCGTAATGAACGCGTTAAGGTCACTGCGTTCGATTGTTTCAAGCGCTCTCTCGATACGTTCTCGATGGCTCATAGTATACGAGGACCCCTAAAATAGCCGCTATCGACTCGCGGTGCATTAGATAAAGCGTCTTGTTGTGATAAGCTTGGCGTGATATTGTCAGCGCGAAGCACATTGCCTTCCTCTTGGTGTGTTAGCTCCGCTTCGACATCTTCAAGTTCTTCGAAATATTCAAGTATGGTATTTAGTTGAATCGTAAACTCTTGGAGGTCTTCATTATCAAGCTCAATGCAAGCAAGCCGCGCTATATATTCAACATCGTTTTTTATTATCATTCCGCTACCATTATACCTTTTTTTTCTGCAATTGATCGTAAATACAACGTTAACACCCCTCTGCTATTTACTGAACGCATTTTTTTGCGCGCCAATTTCTGTAACACTGAACTTACCCCTGTGCCGTACTGTATCGCTTTTTTCTGTCTGTAAGCTAGTTCGCGTGGCATAACTTGTTCAGCCACCTTCCTTAGCACATATTTATTGACCCCATTGTGGAGTTTCCAACTAGCGTCAAGCGCCAATCCGAAAGCAACAACTCTTGGATCTAGATATGGCAGAACGACGTCTAACGAATGCGCTGCTGTAGCTAAGTTGTCCCTTTCAAGATTATCTCTTGCGATGTTAAGTACGTCCATTTCAAGCACGTTATTAAGCGTGGCGTTCGGTGCCGAGTGCAAACTTGCGTATTTGGAATAACCTGCGAATAGTTCATCAGCACCTTGTCCAGTTAAAACAGACGAAAATCCAGCGGCTTCTGCTTGCTCAGCTAAGACATAAAATGGCAGAGCGATAGCGACATCGAGGGGGCTATAGCTCTCGATAGCTTCAATAACAACGGGTATGAACGCTTCAAGATCATATTCGTTCAGCTCAATGGTTTGAAGATCGACCTTTAGTAAACGTGCTGCGTGTTGCGCGTTGTTCAAATCGTGCGATTCAGAAAATCCTACTGCATAACAGTGTTTATTCGCGCTATTAGACATCAGTTTGCACAGCAAAGCGCTATCAACGCCCCCTGAGAACGCAACGCTCATACGTTCCTGAGCTAAGTCATGCAAAACACATTCAAGAACGTTGCGCAAATCGCTCACTAGATCTGATTCGTCGTCAAACGTTAGCTTTTTGTGCAATAGCTCAGGGGTTTTTTTGATCTTCACATCGATGTCTTGCAGTCCTGATATCGTCACCACTGTTCTCGGATTAACCCGTCGCGGGTGTTTAATTCCAACAGACCAGAGTGCCTTACGTTCGGAGGCAAATGCGCAAAGCGAACTCGCATCGTTTACGCCGTAGAACAGCGGACGTGGCCCTATAACGTCCCTGTCCAGTTTTAAAACAAGAGAGTTTATGATGCGCGCTCGAGCGTAGCTTGCGTAATAGCTATCAGAAGCTGAGAGTACCGAACCGTGCTGATCCGACACTTCTTGTAGTGTTGCGAGTCCAAGAGCGCTTACAGCATACTCTGGTCCTTCAGCTAGCTCTCCACAGATGGATTGATGCACACTTCCCCGATGTGCGAGTGTCTTGCACATCTTTGAGACGGATTCGTAGGCGCATACTCCAATAGCTCCAACTATTCCAGACACTCGTTCTGCCTCAGAAGCGTTACAACTCGCTCAACTTGCTCAACAGCCGTTCCTATGTAATGCTCAGGGAGGATCATCCACTCAAGCTGGTCTTTGGAAAAATATTTCACAAAGAGGGGTTCTTTGAGCAATGTGTCTGAAAGAGCGTCTCCACGAGCGTAAGCATCCATTGTAGCTGTGCGTATAATTTCGTGAGCGCGTAGGCGTCCGACTTTCTTAGTCAGCTGTATCATTACTGCTTCGCTCATGTTTAATCCTCGCATGAGGCTGAGGTTCTGTTTGATACGTTCTTCATTGAATTCCAGGTTACTTAGCACGTCAATGGCGAGTGTGAGTATGTGGTCTGCCAAAATAGTTGTTTCAGGAAAGATAATTCGCTCACTGGAAGAATTTGTCAAGTCTCGTTCATCCCACAACGTGTTGTTCTCCAATGAGGGTAGAACAAACGATCGTACGATTCGTGCGAGGCCGCAGATTTGTTCTGACTTAATTGGATTTCGCTTATGTGGCATCGTTGATGACCCAACCTGTTTTTTCCCGAAACCTTCTGAAATTTCGGCTATCTCACTTCTTTGGAGGGTTCTGATTTCGGTAAATATCTTCTCGAGCGACGTTGCGATGTTAGCGAGCAACATTGTATATTCCGCGTGGCGGTCACGCTGAATAATTTGTGTAGATACTTCTACAGATCCTAGCCCGAGCAACTCGAGCGTTCGTACCTGAATATCTACTCCTTGTTTTCCAAAAGCTGCTTGTGTCCCTACTGCTCCTGTCATTTGCCCGACTTCGATCCGCTTGCGGGATTCGAAAAGCCGATTTAAATGTCTATTGATTTCCATCGCCCAAACGGCGAATCGCATACCGTAGGTAGTTGGTACGGCAATTTGACCGTGCGTTCTTGCTGCACAGATCCGCGTCTTGTTTTCGTCAGCAAGGTTTGCCAAAACGGTTCTAAGGCGTTTGAGTTTTGACGCGAGTATCTTTAACGAATCTCGCAACTGAAGCGCAAGTGCAGTGTCGATAATGTCGTTTGACGTCGCACCATAGTGCACGTAGTCGTTTTCAGTGTCAATCTGTTCTGAAATCGCTTTAACGACGGCCATGATGTCGTGATGAATTTCGGCTTCAATTTCTGTGACGCGCTTACGTGTAACTTTGCTTACCGCTGTTTCGATTTCATTTGCTGCCTTTCTAGGGATACGCCCATGGTCAGCTTCGGCCTTGGCAAGAGCTACTTCCACCTCAAGTAAGTAGCGGAGTTTACAGTCCTCGCTCCAAATGGCTTTCATCTCGCTAGTCCCGTAGCGGTACTCTATTGGATGAACTGACATTTTTTCCCTTAGTTTTTTGAGTCGCCTAGCCCGGTGCTGCTTTAATCTTTGTGTGAAGAATCACCGTGACATATCTAAGGCACACAGCCCTTAGAGTGCTCGTTACTAGTATTAAGAAGTCGCTAGATCTATTTTATCGCGAAGTTCACGCGCCAAACTTTACCCCTTTGCCAAGCAGATCAGTCAGTACGGGCATCATATCATGACCATAAATCCGATCCATGCCTCCTCTGGCGGCAATGTACTCGTTGAATGCGCTCGTTTGATCAGCACGGACTCCTTTTCCTCGTATAAGGAAGGGAACAGGATCACCTGAGTGTTCTTTAAGACTTACAGGAGTGGTGTGATCTGCTGTTATTATAACTAATGTCGATTCATCTATTGCCAAATTTGACAAAGCCTCATCTACTCGTGTCAGAAACTGCGTTTTTGCATTGAAATCACCGTCGTGACCTGCCTCATCTGCACCTTTTATGTTGAGGAGCACAAAAGTGTGTCGCTTTAGCGCTTTATTAACATTCTTAACTTTCTCATCGATATTTGAATCAACGTGTCCTGTAGCACCTTTGGTTGGTATATATCTCATCCCAGTCAGTTTGCCAATCCCGATTACTAGTGCTGTCGCTGCGATTACTGCGGCATTCAAGCCTGTGCGTCTTTCAAACGGGACAAGATGCGGAACTGAGCCTACTCCACGAAGCAGCACTGCGTTCGCTGGAAGTTGATTTGTACGCACTCGTTCCAGGTTAACCGGATGATTACCAAGAATTAACGAAACCTGCCGCGTAAAATCATTGACGATGTTTGCAGTCCTACGTGATGAAGCGTCTTTGGCAATCGGCTTTGATTGTAATAGCGCTCCTAGACGCTTAGGGTCGGTTTGAGTTATTCTTGGACTGAGATCTTCTCCTCTAAGTACAAGAACTGCTCTATGCCCTGTAGACTCTTTAAACAAGAATTCACAATCGAGGTGAAGCTGCTCTCTAATTGCGTCAGACAGCGATTTAGTCTCGTCAATACGACCAGCACGTCGGTCGATGACTACGTCATCCTTAATTGTAGCAAAGTTGCCCCGAAACGCGATGTCGCCTGGTCGGACATTGATACCAACGCCGGCTGCTTCGAAAGGTCCGCGCCCCGTATAAACCTCATTTACCGGATAACCTAACAGCGATAGATGTGCCGTGTCAGAACCAGGAGGCGTCCCTGGCCCTATGACGTCCATAATCCCCAAAATTCCTTCACGCGCTAGTCGATCGAGAAAAGGAGTGTCAGCTGTCCTAAGTGGTGTCGTTGTTGCAGCTGTTGGACGGTCGGCTGCCCCATCAAGCACGACAAACAAGATCTTCTTGGCTACGCACATGTCGTTAAATCAGCTGCCAAGTACTTAAAAAACTAGTTCCTTATGGTTCTGCCAAAATCTTTGTTTTGCTGATTTCAACGCGGCGTAACGGGTAAATGATCTTGGATTTTTTATAAATATCACTTGCAAGCTTTCCGAGCACGACTTCGTGGATGAATTGCTCATAATTGAGCTCTTTTCCACGTTCACGTAAGGTGGCGTTCATGATATCTCGAATCGCTTTGATTTGACTAGATCCAGCGCGTTTTATAGTCAAAGCCATTGGCTTGAGGTGAACTTTGAAGCCGTCCTTTGTAGTAACGATAATGTTAGACTCTACGAGACTTGTTCGCCTTTTCACTAAGCTTCTTAAATAATCACGCGTAAGCTCATGACCCGTGAACCTTGTGTGTGCGGATTCGCCACTGACCTCGTTCACTTTGAAGTGCATTTTCACGTTCTGCTTTCCGAGGTCGTTTGTCAGCTCGCCGAGAGTTGTATCCATGACCCGACCAACTAATTTAGCTGGATCATCGGTGGGAGTGGATCCTATGTTCATTTTACCAAAGATTTCGGGGGTAACTACGTCATACCATTTCTTTGCTTTCCAGCCTTCAGCTTTTTTTCTAGTCTGTCTTCTCGCCATCTAAATGCTCCTTTTATAAGCTTCACGATATTGAATTAATATGACTGCGCTTTGTTAGGCTCATAGCGATTCTGTCTAAAAGCTCAACCATATATAAATGATCATCCCATATAACATTTTTTCAAAGGAATTGTATCCCCTCTGGGAGCTCTCCAACAAGCTTAGCGAATTTGGGAGGCCACAATTCAATATCTAAACCTTTCTGTGCAAAAAAGGCAGCAGCCCATCTTTCCAACCCGATACCTGAACAGCCCGACCACAATTCTCCTTTTTGGGTTTTTACGTTAAAACCGCGAGGATATTTGTCACCGTTTACGCTCACGTTTTGAAATTCAAGCCACTCACTCTCAGCACGTTTACCACGATACGGCAGATATGCCTCATAATCGACGGTGCCAACCGAAAGATCAGATGAAGCGTCAATTAGTCCCTCTTGAGCCATAAACCATGGCGTAACGCGTGCCATTCTCCATTCGAGATCTAAGATATCATTAAAAATGCGGGTATAGCGCTTTTCAAGTTTCTGGGCTTCTTCACTTACTTGGTTGCGGTCACCGACCCACACGATTTCAATTCGATGAAACTCGTCAACGCGTTCTATGCCGTGTATGCCTCCACTCTCATACCGGTGTGACGTGCCCGATCGATCGAATACCTTGACCGGAAGCGATTGCGAGGAAATCGTTTCACCTTGCATGAAAGGCCAAAAAGAGGGGCATTGCGCGTAACACATGCCACCAAGTGGGTCATCGATTTTTTCCCTGATCAACGTTAATGGAATCTCATTAGTGACTTTATAATGGTCGGTTACCTCTTCCCAATACTCAGGATCACGCGATTTAGGACTTGAAATGTAGTAAATTTCTGGATAGACGCCGCGTGCATGCCCAGATCGTTTCCAGACTTCCCACGGAACCATCTTGGGAAAAATCATCTCTTTATAACCAAGCCAAGCGAGTATCTCCTTGTCGATGATTCTCTTAAAAGTGTTGAAGACTTTCGTTATTTGAGGGCCGAAAATCCATTGTCCTCGACTCATTCCGTGCTTAATCCATTGACGCTTTTTAAGTTCCTCAGTAGGATCGAGTCGAAAATGGACCGTTTTTTGTGGGCTTTCCCAGACCAACTCCCAATTATCAAGCTTTGTTCCGTAGAGTTCTTGTTTAATCTTCTCTTCGACAAGACTCACGATTCGGTCCGGTATCTTGTTCTCTATTTCTTGTTCGCTAACCAAAAGCTTTAATGTTAATACTTTGTTTTCGTATGACACCTCTTTCACAAACGGGAGTTTGAGACGCACTGGAGTTTCTGCTTCAATTAGTATAGTGAACTCGTCAATTTCATAGCCTCTGATACCTATCCGATATTTAGACCCTATAATCATTCCTAGGGCTTTTCGAAAGCGCAAAAGTGCTTCGTGAGACCGAGTGTATCTGCCACTGACGATTCTGACGTAAAGCTCATTGGCGTGCGTATGCCATTCAATTATCCTTCCTGCTTCATTGGCAGAGTTGCTTGGCACGCCTTTAACGAAAAGTACGTTGTTTGCAGCTTCTATTGCTTTTTGCAGTTCTAAATCTGCTTCTTTTGGGAGATTGTCGCTGAACTTCAGATGAGCTTTTAAATCAAACTCCATGTTGTACACCTTATATATCGTCTCCAAAAGGAGTCGGGCTAAGCCTTAAGTGCCTTTTATGCGTTACGCTAGCGCTTTATGAATACGAGCACCTTAGTGTCTATATACCGGTCTCAGCCGCGCCGGCCTGCTCTGCACTCCGAATATGAATATCAAGTTCTTAACTCTAGTGCTTTGCAGTGAAAAGGTCCCTCATAAACAAGCGCTTGTTTAGCAGTTTGATTGCAGAGCATTTTTACGATGCGATGAAGAATACCAGACTGTAAAAAAATCATCTGCTAGTTACATAGCTCTGCTGTGAGTGTCGACCTGACCTGCTTGGATATATATCTACATTGGTATTACAATGCGTTGCGAGTGATAATTCCTTAAAAAAGTTTATATTGTTGTCTAGCTTACAAACGTTAATTGTTTATAAGGCAACATCTGATTATCAATACTAGATGGAGGTCATAATTCTGCGAGATCTGTTCTCTAAGAGGTTAATCGAGTCTGAGCTACGCAATCCGACGTGTGACTTTCTCTTAGAGAGGCAAAAAATTGAGTACCGAAAAGAGCTCCTTACCAGCCGCGCGTGCCGAATCAATGTTAAACGATCTAAGAGGAAGAAGCAGGCACAAACTGGCATGGGGTACTCGGAGTTGATTGAACTATCTGCAAAGAATTGCTATTTTTGTCCCACAAATATAAAGACAGCAACGCCGATGTTTCCTTCGAGTTTAGTGCCTGAGGGAAGGATCAAGGTCGGCGAAACAACGGTCTTTCCAAACTTGTTTCCATTTGCGAAGTATCATGCCGTAGCAACGGTATCGAAAGAGCATTTTTTAGGGATTGACGAGTTTACGTTGAAGCAGATTCAAGATACTATTAAAGCAAGTATAGAGTACTTCCGTGCGGTTGCGTTAAGCGATAAGAAAGCCGTGTTCCCAATTTTCAGTTGGAATTTCTTACCACCAGCAGGTGCGAGCGTCGTCCATCCGCACGTTCAACTTACTATTGATGAGCAACCGACGAACCTAGCTTGGCTCTATTTGTCAGCATGCAAAAGATACTTCAAGAAATACAAGGAAAATTATTGGAAGCGCTTGCTCGAAATTGAGGAAAAAGAAGGGGATAGGTTTCTGGGGAAGATCGGTGGCCTCTCATGGATCACAAGTTACGTACCCCTTGGTAATGATGAAATCTGCGGGGTTTTTCACGACATCTCATCGTTATATGAGCTTGATGAAACTGCCATTTCTGATTTAAGCAAAGGCCTAAAAAGAGTTTTTACTGCATATACTTTGTATGGGGTACATAGTTTCAATCTAAGCACGTTCTCGGCTTCGGGTAAGGATGAGAGCTTCAGACTCGTCGTGCGGATCATCGCTCGGCCGTACCCGCAGAGTTTTTACAATAACGACTCGGGTTTCATGGAAAGACTTCATGAAGAGGTTATCGTCGAGTCTATGCCAGAAAAAGTCGCATCCGACTTGAAAGAGTACTTCGGGTAGCTTAATCTTCAGATATTAGAACCATATCGTTTAAGGATTTTATGCCGAGCTTGTCAGATGATTTAACAATGCCGAGGTCACCCTCTATAAAAAAAGCTGGAATCTCAACTATCCCTTGTTTATACGCTAGATAAGCTCGGTGATGTCCGTCGATGATATGATAAAAGAGACCTTTTTTAGTTACTACGATGGGGTAAACTATCCCTCGCTTAAACTGCTGTTCGCGAAGCGTAAGCTCTGTTGGATCTAACAGCTTTTGAGTAGGAATTAGCGATGCGACTTTAACGCGTGTGTGTCTGAGAGTGACGTTTGGGTGAAGCGTTTGAAAAAACGTGAAAATGCGCTCAACGTTCTCAGAAATGATATTCTCGATACTTGCACGAAGCATGTCAGTTGCAGTCACGATGCCTACAACGCGCTCACCGTCGACGATAGGGACATGATGGATGTGGTTATAAGCCATTACGCCTGCGACGCTCACGATGTCGTCATCAAGTTTTGCGGTCACTGGGTTAGCCGTCATGAGTTTTGCGATTTTTTGGTGCGGCTTAGCGAGAATAAGGTCGGCGCTAGTGACAACGCCAACGATTCTACCGTCGGTGACGACGGGAAACCCTTGGTGACCGGTTTTTGCTATTAGAGCTAAAGTGTCTGCTACGGTCGCTTCTGGCTCTAAATCAATGACAGGGGCAGAGAGGTACTCGCGTATGCTAACCATAATCTCTCGCGCTCCTTGCGACTCCTATCAGGCAGCGATCTCCAAGCGCAACCAGAAGAACCGTTAAATAGTCTGGTTCACGCGTATCTTGGTGCCATACGTTACGCGATCGATGGCATTCTCGTAAACTAGGGTGTGCTTCCGAGCTACATTTTCCCAAATAATGTGGTTTGCAACATAGTCTCGCGCGTGCTCGCTGTAGGTGTTGAGCATTAAATCGCTAGTAAGCATTATTGTAATGGCTTTTCTTAACTCGTCAAGATCATCGACAGGGACCGCTATTCCGGCGCCGCTAGCTTCAATTTCTGCTTTTAAACCTTCAAGCGACGAAACAATGGCCGGCTTGTTAAGGGCAAAAGAGTGTGCGAGGTTCCCACTCTGAGACGCGTGCTTGTATGGAAGCACGACGAAGTCTGACGCTGAGACTATACTGTCATACGTATCAGGATCAAATGCCCCGATTATCGTTTTTATATGGTCTTTCGCTGAGGACTCTTCAATTGCGCGCAACAGTTGCTCTTTGTACTTAATTCCGGTTTCCGAGCCTGGTCGTGCGTCGCCGGCAATCACAAGTACTGCTTGCTCACCCGCGTCTTGCATTATTTCCGGCCAAATCTCAATGACATCCTCGAAGCGTTTGTTAGGCTCAAACCAGCCTATACAAAGTGCGACCTTCTTCCCAACCAACCCGAAACGTTCTTTTGCTACTGGATCCGGCACGACTTCTTTAGCGCCGTGTGATATAACGTGAACGTTGTGAGGGATCCAGTCGAGGTTGTACGGAAGAAACAGCTTCTGAACTTCGGCGTGGACAATCGCAGCGTCGAGCAAGCGTAAACTGACGTCGGTAAAAATGGCTTCAGGGCGATCTAGCGACGTATAGATCGAATGGTAAGTCATAACGGAAGGGATCTTCTCAAGCTTGAGTCTAAAAAGCAGTGTAAGAATCCGGCCTCCGTAGTCCCCGTGCGTTAAATAAAGTCCGTATTCGTGCTGAATATGGACCACATCAGGCTTGATCTGCTTTATTGTGTTATAGATACGTTCGTCCCAATCAGGATCGTTGGTGTCAATAACTGGATAAACCCCTTGTTCGCGGTGTCCTCCATATTCCTCGTCCGTGTGACAAATAATTTTCACGTCATGCCCGTTCTTCCTTAGCGCACCAACGAGCTCTGAGCTGTAAGTAGCTATGCCGCAATGCCGCGGTGACCAGCTTGTTACCATGACAATGTTCATCTTATGTTGCTCCTTAGCAAACAGATTTGCACTGACCCTTTTTTTGAGTGTTCACACTCGTATTTCGGCAGTCCCTTAATAATATTTCGGTAAGCTCGTAATGAGAGTTGCGCTTACCATAATCAAAAGCTAAAAAAAGCCTTATACTTCATTGTTCAACAGTTCTCAGGAGTTGTAAATGAAAGCACTAATCTTATGTGACGGCTACGGAAAAAAGCAAAGCATAAACGACGGTTCCTCAAACGCGCTTACAGTTTTGACAGAGGGGTTTACGGTAGTAGACAAGCTACTGCTTGACCTCGCCACGGTTGGACTACGCGAGGCAGTGCTTTTGACCACCGTCTCTTCTCGACAGTTACAGGAAACATTAGGAAATGAGTGCAAGGGCGTTAAACTCAGCTACGAGCACGCTCCTAGGACGTTGAAAGATATCACGGTGGCACTGGCTAAGATCGATGATGATGTCATCGTTTTAGACTCCGGCGTCGTTACGGACATAAACTTGAAAAAACTGATAATAAAATTCACCCAGTCAGCCGCACCGATTATGATTTACGCGACGATCCGAACCGAGACGGGCAGTTCTTTCGAGCGAGTGTCTCGAGCTTTATTCGATGACGAGCCCTCAACCGTTTATGGAGGAATTTTCTGCGTACGAAAAGCATTTGACTTTGGGCAATTTGCTCTTGGAGATGAATTCGAAGACGCTTTACCTTTACTTGCAGATCTTGGAGAGCTGGACATATATGAAGAGTTTAATTTTTGGGGCACTCTTTACACAGAAGGTGGGAAACAACGGGTTCAAAAAGAGTTTCACAACAAAACTGCAAAACCTTGGGGGTATGAGAAGGTACAGATAATTACTGAGCTTTATTTGCTAAAAGAGCTATATATTCGCGAAGGATACCAATCGTCTTATCACTTTCACAAGAACAAAGACGAGACCATGCTAATAATGCAAGGGACTGGTTATATCGAATTTGACGATCGAAAAGAGTATTTCGAGACAGGAGACACGATTCACATAAAACCTTACGAAAGACACACGATTGTGGCAAGTAGTGACACCGTTCTGTATGAAGCCTCAACGCCGTTTCTAGACGATACCACACGCGTCAAAGACTTTTATCCCATCAGGTAGCTGCAGGTTGTAATGCTTGTCTCGTAGCTATCTCTTTTTTTACTTTATGAACCATCTTTGTTAGCGCATCGACTTTAGAACGGAGCGGGCTGCTAGGCTGTGTTTCTAAAAGAAGGCTGATCGCATTGAGTTCACGATAATAAGGGCCAAGCCGCCGGTTGAAGCGTATGCCTTCTTCGCGGCTAAGGTAATTTTTGGCCTCGAGCTCGTTTTGAATCGTTTCAACTTTACGAATAACGTTATTTATCTTTTGATTGATGTACGCCACATCATTTCTCAGCGGTGCATCATTAACGCCTAAGCTGTGCACAAGAGCACTAAGTGAGTCAGCAACCACCTTGCCATGATCTGTCAGCTGAACATATTTCACCCTGCCGACCTTCTCTGATTGGATCAAACCGAGTTTTTCCATGCCCCAAAGAGTTTTCACTGCGTGGGGGTATGTGCAATTGCATTCCTTAGCTAACACTGAAACATAAGTTCGATCGTACGTCCGTATAGTAAGCAGCAGTGACGTTGGCATTTTGTGCAAGAAAACGCCTGCGAGCTCACTTGTGACCATTGCTTTTTTTTTGGGGCTAATGCTATATAGAGGTATCAGGGTGGAAAATCAGACAGTAATTGGCTTAAGCGCTTCCCCTCTTTAATTCCTCTCTCTAAAAAGTGTTCCTTGGCTAATATCTCTTTAACCCTTTTGGCAACTGACGTTACCTCATTTGATGGAATTATAACGACTCCGTGAACGTCAGCTTTCGTGAGATCACGCGGTTTCACCACTAGACCGCCTATGTTTATCGGAACGTTAACCTTCCCTCTATTCAATGGTCTCCCAGCACGTGCAGTAATCCCTTTTGTCCATACTGGGTATTGAAGGGCTTCTATAGTTGGAATATCACGGCAGCTTCCATAGACGATTGTTCCGGCGACTCCACGCTTTTGCGCTGCACGCGATGTCAGTCCGCCCCAAACTGCTACGTTTGACCCTGAACTGTCAATAATTAGCACGTCACGCGGCGAAGCCGCTTCTACCGCACTCACTACAGTGCCCCAGTCCGTCGGGTTCGTTTTGACGGTTACTACGGACCCTACAATTGCACAACGCGACAAAATAGGTCGTAAACAACTCAACGTGTTACGGCCATCCATGGCATCAGCGATTATGGGTGTAGGCGTCTTTAGAAACAGACGGATTAGATTTGCTTTTACCCGTGTTTGAGAGGTACGACTTTCACTTGATGGCCACATTGGGTCTTTCTACACGTCAACTTTTTTTTAGACTTCTTGTTAGATAAATTCAACTAAGCCTTGCAGGGCAGTCTCTGGATTATCTGCCTTAGTCACCCCTGAAGCAAGAAGCACACCATCGGTTCCAAGATCGATAGCAGCCTTCACATCCTCACCTTTTGAGATGCCGGCGCCACAGAGAACTTTTACGCCTGAGGCGGCCTTTACCGCCCCCGTAACTACTTCTGGATTTGCTTTTGACACTGGTATCCCTGAGCCAATTAGCTCAGGAGGCTCAATCGCTACGAAATCAGGGCACAGCGAAGCAGCGGCCTTGGTCGTTGTTATGTTGTTTGTGCAGATTATGGTGGTTAAGTTGGCCCGTTTGGCGGCTTGATTTGCAGTGTCTATTTCTGCCAATTTGAGGCGCCTCTCAGAGTGGTTTATCAACGTCCCTAGCGCTCCAGCCTCTGCAAGTGCTTCAGCTAGTATATGTCCTGTGTTACCCCCAAATTGAATCCCATCGACGTGTTGCGCGTAAACCGGAATGCGCACTTGACGCGCTATTTGAAATACATCAACTACTTGCGGGACAACTATTATTGGGACGCCTGAGTCCTTTGAAACTTTTTCCGCGATCGTAGCTAGTTGCACGGCTTTGGCCCCCGTGCTCTCTGCATACGTCTTAAAATTTACTACAATTAGTGTTTTCACACTTAAACCTCCATGACGTGCTTATCAGCAGCTCGAACTTTGTAGTTCGTAGAAAGCCGCTCATGAAATGCGTTCGAGTTCGTATAAAATTACATAGACGCATTATTTGACACTTATCGCCCGCATACGCGTGAGCTAAAAAACCGCATTTTTTAAAATAGGGCGAAACCGTTGTAACGGACATCGCAAGCTTGACCTAAAAGTCAGTTTTAACTCTGTATTGATCGATATCGCTTTGCTTTAATCCTTCTAGAAACACGCGTGCGGCACCTTCCACATCTCGTGCTGCCGTAATGGCACGTCCGACTACTAAAATGTCCGCTCCCGACTTCAGAGCATCTTCTACGTTGTCTTGTCGTATCCCTCCTGCTACGGCGACTAATTTTGCGTATTTCTTTACGGTAGCGATGTTACCCCACGCGTGCGCCGTATCCTCAGCGTCGATTGCCCGGTGGAGTTCTACAATATCGGGTTTGCTCTTCAGCGCCTTGAGTACGCTTTCCGGCTTGTCGACATTTAACATATCTATAATAACGTAGATACCGGTCTTGTTTGCTTCTTCTATAGCATTATCAATCGTTGATGTAGGCGCAAGTCCAGAGACCACAACTGCATCAGCAGCCTCATCCGCCGCCAATCGCGCTTCTAGGTTCCCGGTGTCAAGAGTTTTTAGGTCAGCTACGATAAAGGCACTCGATCGAGCTTTTCGCATTTCTCTGATGATTCCTAGCCCATAACGTTTGATAAGGGGCGTTCCTGCTTCAAGAATTATATGATCGCTTATAGGGAGTTTATCAAGAACGTTCAATACTGCGTCTAACTCAGTCAAATCGAATGCTACTTGCAGGTACGGCGGATCCCACAGACGAGTGACTTTGAATCCCATGACCGGGTGGAGCGACCGGTCTTTTTCGTAGAGAACTTTTTCCACCGAAGGAAAGTCAGTTAATGCTCGTTTTATGGCCAATTTCGTAGCACCGTAGTTGTAACGGTAGATTTTTTCATAGTCTTGCGCATCTGGATGAACATAGACTGATACGATAAGTACGTATTGCTCGCACATCTCCTGTGCAATAACTCCGTCTTCGACAGCGTCCGCGACTGCTTTAGCAACCGCAGCTTGAGCGGGGCCGAACACCTTCGCTGTCTGTTCTAAGTTTTGTAGCGTTACCTTAGGCACGATGAGAGTTGCAGGCTTTGTCAACAAATTTGGCTTAATTACAGCAAGAAGAGGGGTATGCCCCTGAGAAAGGTGCGATAATCCACTAGCAAATGCTTGCCCTACTGGACCATCCTTACTTCCTATGAGGAGGTCGATATGGGCCATTTCAGGATCGTTGCCAATTAAAGCTTCACCTACGTGCAATTCGAATTCCTCAGCTTTTTTTAAACAGAGGTAGTAGAGGACATTTGGTCTATAAAGCTTTCCTTTTAAGCTACGTCGCTTACCTAAGCAACATTAAGCCCGTTTCGCCGTTTGATAGACCTGAAGCAGCCTTTTGCTGAGTACGTGGACATCGTGGATTTGAACGGTCTTTCGTACGTTTTCGCCGAGCGCTTTTGCAACTGTGTTATGTTTCATGAGTTCTTTGATGGTGCTTTCAAATCCATCAATTGTCGTGAATTTTACACAATTCTGCCCATCGACGAAGTCGCTATAAACTGGTAGATCGCGCAAGATTAGAGGTAGGCCGCAGGCAGCTGCTTCGAGAACAGCAATCCCTTGATTCTCCTCGTAGCTAGGAAAAACAAAGACTTCAGCTGCACTGAGCGCTTGGCAAATACTGTTCACTCTGCCGGTAAACAGCACATTTTTAGGAGCCGTTGCGATCACTTTTCTAGCAGCTCGGGGGAAAAACGGCCATATAACGATTCTCCCTGCCCACACAAACTGAAAATGCGGGAGCCGTTTAGCGATGGTGACGAAATCAACGATGCCTTTTCGCATAAAAACTAATCCTACTGAGAGCACCACTGGTCGGTCGTCCAAAGCGTATTCCGCTTTAAATTCCGAAGCGAGCTTCTCATTACACACGTACAAGCTCGAATCAATGCCATTGCTGATGACTTCAATTCTCCGCTTAATTTTGAGCGTTTTTATTAGCACGTCTTTCGTATGTGTGGAAGGCACAATACAGACGTCTGCTAGATTGTAATAGAGGTGCAGATAACCTTTTAAACAGATGCTGATCAAATTTGCCGCAAAATAACTGTTTGCTACATCTTGTGGCGTCGTGTGTGCGTGCAGTATCACTACTTTGTGCAACGCTTTGTGAAAGAGTACTAACAAAACAGCGATTAACCCGAACGTGTGTGCGTGCAATACGTCGCAAATTTTGAATGCGTTTGTGTAAAACCGCACGCCATCTGGCTCTAGCAGCTTTAACATCCGTTTCGTGTTTTCAATGCTAGTGCGAATGCCGCTTTCGCCGTACGTTCCATAAATCAAGTTAACGCTCAACATGGTGGAGTAGCTGCGCCATACGTGGAGTCGCTTTAACCTATCATGCTATCATTGAGAGAATTTAGACTGCGCTTGATAATTTCTAACGGGAGCGTTAGTGTATTGTTACCAATTACTATAGATAGGCTATCGTTGCCGACAGTTCCAATAGAAGCAAACGGAACAGCTCGCTCCTTAAGCAAGGTTAGAATGGAGTTGAGGTCTTTGCTTTTGACAGACACGATCGCTCTTCCAGACGTCTCGGAAAATAACTCGTTCTCTTCTGCTAGAATGTGAGAAAGGTCAACTCTGGCGCCAAAATGTACGCACATGTGTGCAAGGGTGCTCAAAATACCTCCGCGTCCAATATCGTTAGCAGCAGAGATTTTCCCGGTCTCTATAGTTTGCACTAGCGCTTCGATATTTTTCTTGATCTCTGCGCGTGGCTTTGGAACGAATCCATCTAATCCAAAGAGTTCAGCGAACTCTGATCCCCCATATTCGGGATATGTTTCACCTACCATTACTATAGTGTCGCCTTCGCGATTGAAAAAAGCAGACGGAACCTTAGAGATATCTTTGAGAAATCCTACCATCCCGATTGACGGTGTTGGTATTATAGCGGTGTGGAACTCTTCGCTTTCATTATAGAGCGAAACATTTCCACCAACGATGGGCGCCTCGACAATACGTGCTGCATAAGAGAGTCCGTTTACAGCTCGTTCAAGCTGGTAAAAAATCTCTCCCTTTTCAGGGTTACCGAAGTTAAGACAATTGACGAACGCGATGGGCATCGCACCTTTGACCGCTAAATTCATTGCATTTTCTAAAACAGTAGCAGCGGCTCCGTTAAATGGATCTACTGCCACTTGCGTAGCATTACAGCCAGAAGATAGCGCAATACCTCGAGAAGCGTCGATCGAGATAACTGCCGCCCCTGCGCCTGGTTTGACAACGGTTCGCGTTTGAACCTCGTGATCGTACTGGCTGTAAACCCACTCTTTTAAAGCAACGTTTGGCGAGGTAAGTACGCTCAGTGCCTTTTCTTGAAGCGTCACTCCATGGACCGCAGGCTTTTTAGTATGCGGCGACACCCCTGGGCGCTTTGGTGTGCAAAGTGGCGCCCCTTCAGTTAGCAGTTTTATCGGTATATTCGCTACTATACTCCCACCGAACTCAACGACATAGCTGGGTTCGTCGATCACTTCGCCAATGACGGCACCGTTCAAATCGTACTTGCTGGCAATGGCAAGCACATCGACAACGTGTTCAGGCGAGACCTCGAAAACCATGCGTTCTTGTGACTCTGAAACTAATATCTCTCGAGGCGTCATTCCGGTCTCTCGTAAAGGAATGGCGTCTAGCGTTATCCGCCCGCCAAATGTTGAACACATCTCTGCGGAAGCGCCCGATAAGCCGGCAGCGCCGAGATCGCGACACGCCAGAACGTAACCTTGGCTGACTGCTTCAAGCGTCGCATCGATGAGCAGTTTTTCGGTGTAAGGGTCGCCAATTTGGACAGAAGGCCTATCAGACGCTTCAGATTCTTCACTGAGATCGCGTGAAGCAAACGATGCGCCACCCAAGCCGTCACGACCGGTAGTTGACCCGATAAGAATGATTTTACTGCCTGGCTTTTTTACGCGGCCAGTAATATATTTATCAAGTTGACAAAGGCCGACGCAAACAACGTTAACGAGTGGATTTCCATCATAACTCGGATGAAAGAAGACTTCTCCGTTAACAACAGGCACCCCTATACAGTTGCCGTAGTCGCTAATTGCTTGAACGACATGCTCAAACAGGTACCGATTTTTCTCCTTTTCTAAACTTCCAAAATAGAGACAATCCATGAGGGCTATTGGCTGAGCTCCCATCGAAATTACATCGCGAACGATCCCGCCCACTCCGGTGGCAGCCCCGTCATATGGATCAACGTACGAAGGATGATTGTGACTTTCCATCGCTATCGCAAGAGCAAGTTCGTCGCTCAACTTTATGATGGCGGCGTCGTCACCAGGAGGCACAACAACTACCTCTCCTTGGGTGGGCATTGTTTGTAAGAGTGGTTTGCTTGTTCTATAGGCACAGTGCTCCGACCAGAGATTCTCGAATATCGCAACTTCTACTTCATTCGGCTGGCGACCAAGTGCTTCCGTGATTATGCGAGCGTCTGCCTCTGTCAGTACCATCTCAGGTCTCCTATGGCTTCTTGATAAGTTAAACCTTGGCAATGCTTTTATTCATTCAATAGAACTGCTTTGTAGTCGAGCCGCGACAGGGTGGGGTGGGTAAACGGCAAGCATTTATCTGGGTTGCAGCGGTGGTATTATGATCATTGGCTAGGCATCCTTTATAACTCGCGTCGTCGCTACTTAGAGCAATGCGCGCGATTTTTCCACTCAGTAGAAGTCAATTCGACGTTTTATCAGTTTCCGAAGGAAGGTCAGCTAAAAAACTGGTACAACGTTACTCCTGACGATTTTGTATTTTCTGTAAAGTTGAACAGACATATCACACACACAAAGAGGCTGTACGACACACGTCGAGCTCTAAGTGACTTCTTTGAGATCTGTGGGGTATTAGGACACAAGCTGGGTCCGTTTCTCGTAGGGCTCGCTGCGAGCTTTAAAAAAGATTTAGACCGTCTAGACGAGTTTATTTCTCTCTTACCTGCCATCGTTTTGCTTTTGAATTTCGTCACGATTCGTGGTTTAGCGACGATATTTTTGACCGTTTTAGAGGGCAAAGCAATCTCTCTTTAGTAGTGCTCGGTGCACAATTTGGCAACAACATCGATTGTTTTAGGAATTTTACTTACAGCAGATGGCACGCGCGGGGTGGAAATCTAGACGTTTACTCGTCAGAAGAATTAGACCACTGGGCGCGTCGAATCCGAGAGATTTCAATGAAGCAGATGTTTTCGGCTACTGGAACCACGACGCATATGGGCCTAAGAATTGTTTGGATTTAGCGTCCAGGCTGGGTGTGCGATAATCGTTAACGTCAGCAGGTTATGAGGGCATAAAGGCGTACTTGCTACATTAGCTAAACCAAATAGCACAGCTCTCCCGGTAGACTTGCTCTTGGGCTAATAGAAAGGTCGCGCGGAAAATGTCTGCCGAAGTTTTGGATCGATAAAGCACCAAAGGTAGGATGTCGGGAAGATTAATCTCCGGGGAAAGACTACCCAAATAGGGCACCTAGCCCTTCCATCCCTGTTTCTTCTTCTTCCTCTTTCTCCTTCTCTTTATCTTCTTCGACTTTCGCTTCTTCAGGCTCTTCTTTTTGTACTGAAGCGGCCGGTGCAGCTACTGCGGGCGCCCCGGTAAATGCCGCTTTAGATATGGCCTCGTCAATATTAATGCCTTCAAGCGCTGCTATAAGTGCCTTGGCTCTCGCTTCATTCACTGTTGCGCCTGCTGCGCTGAGAACGTTCGTAACGCCCTCCTCAGTTACCTCTTTGCCTGTTGCGTTCAAAACTAGTGCTGCGTATACATATTCCATTTCGCTATCACCTTTACTATGTTGTGATCTTCAAATTATTCAAATAACGCTCCTAAACCGGCCATTCCCGATTCAGCATCCTTCGTTTCGTTTGCCCCTTCGTCCTCTTGTGTATGTTTCTCTTCTACTGCCTGCTCAGCCTCAGGCGACTGAGTCAGAGTCATAGTGGCACCTTTTAGCGCGATTAGATCTTCATCTAACGCGTCGTTTGGAAGTTCATTAACAAGCCACATTGCTACCTTATGGGCCCGCAAGAGCAGAATTTTCAGCACTTCTGGCTCAAAGATCTCAGCTTCCAAACCGAGAGTCATTCCTTCAAAAGTGCCTTTCTGAAGCAGTGTTTCAACGGTTAGTGAGGTTGGATATCCTATGTTAATTGAAAGATTAAGCGCGTTTGAGACGGCGGATACAACCTGGTTAAAGAAGGCTTGTTCGTCGATTTTTAGATCTTCAGAAGTATAAATAACGTCACCGTCGTACGCCGCCCGAAGGTACAAACCGACTTCCATAGGATAGATCTCAAGGCGCTGAAGCACGTCGGCGAGCCGTGCACTGATCGGCTCACCCGTTTTCACGACCGTTTTTGTCTCACGTATTACGATTTTGCCTTTCTCGATGGCTGCCGGTATTCCAGCGTTTTGGAGGTCGCCAACAATCGGTCCGGGTCTGAAAGACGTAGGTCCTTTTTCGACGATTATGTCTCGTGGCGCTTTCTCGCCCGCTTTCGCTGGCGCCGGAGTTTTGCTGTTCTCAATCAGCTTAAAAAGCTTGAACGGATTGAGATTAGTGAAGATAAGTGCTGTTTGTCCTTCAACATTCTCGAACAACTTAAGCGTCGACTCGCCAGATTGCTCAAGCGCTCGGTGAATGAGGGTATTACGGGCCACTTGTATCTTAGCGACGTTCTTGAGTTCTGCCCGCATATCCTGAAATTGGCGTGCAGGAATACCGTGGATACTGACCACTGCGACGACATCGTGCGTCTTGACGTCGGCTTTAATATGACTTATCTCCTCGTCTTTCCAAGCTGGGCGGTGCACATTTTCAGCTGCTGTCATTTACATCAGCCTCACTGCAGGTCCCATAGTCGTCTTTACGTAGACAGAGGCTATGTTCTGTGTCCCATTGTCAAGTTTGGACTCAACGATGCTCAGAAGTGCTTCAATATTAGCTGCAATGTCTTCTACGCTCATGCTCAGATTTCCGACTAAAGCGTGAAACGTTGGCTTGTCTTTCGTGCGAACCTTCACGGTTCGCTTAAGTCTATTAATAATAGGCGTCGGATCAGCACTAGACGGGATAGGATCGGGCATTTTGCCTTTAGGACCGAGAATTGGCCCAAAACTCTTGCCTATAGAGGGCATCAGGGGGGCTTCTGCAACAAAAAAATCAATGCCTCTCGTCGTTGACCTGATGAGTTTCTTGTCACCACTCATCTTATCAATTTCTTCAGGAGAAATTACGAGATCTGCCCCACCGCTTTGCGATTTGATGGCTAGGTCACCCTTAGCAAAAACGCCTATTTTTGTCGTTTTGCCTCGTCCTTTCGGCAGCACGATAGAATCTGTAATCCGGTTCTTTGGTTGGCTTAAATCGATATTCTTTAGGTTGACAACAAGATCAACGCTCTCTTTGAACTTCCGCTTAGGCGCGGATTCAATAGCGTCATTGACCACTCGTATGGTATTTTCTTTAGCCATATTTCCTCCGTAGTATCGCCGACCACGTTCGTGATCTCCTACGGTACATTCTCAAGATGGAGTAACCCTACTTCAATCTTTCGCAGTCTTAGAATCCTCGGCAAACAGATCTACATATTCTCCGGCGTCTATAGCTTGTTGAATATCCTTTGCAGGTTTTTCATCAACGGTGACGCGCATCGATACACAAGTGCCTAGGATTTCTTTAACTGTGTTTTTCAGCTCGTACGAAAGTGAGTCTGACTGTTTCAGCTTTGCTATCTTAATTGCTTGGGCGACGCTGATATTGCCCACCGTGTCTTCGCCAGACGATCCTTTCTCTATACCTGCTTCTATAAGAATAAGAGCTGATGCCGGAGGTATGCCTATTTCGAGCGTCACATTTTTTTTGTCGTCGACAGTGACCTTCACCGGCACTTGCATGCCATTATATGACGCTGTTTTTTCATTTATTTCGTCAACGACCGACTTGATGTTGATTCCAAGCGGGCCTAAAGCAGGTCCGATCGGCGGACCGGGACTCGCTTTGCCCCCAGGGACCAATATTTCAATTACGTCGACCATGTTATTCACGCTCCTCTTTGCTCAATACTCGCACGTTATCACCACGTACAGTAATAGGTATAGGTACCATAGCTTCGAAAAGCTCTACCGTGATCTCTTCACGGCGTACGTCAATTCGCTTTACGCGGGCCTTTTCTCCTTTGAATGGCCCTGCAATGAGCTCAATGATGTCTCCATCTTCGATGCCCGCTACTGCAGGCTTTGGTGTTAAGAAATGCTCGATTTCTGCAAATTTTGTACTCCCTTTTACCACTCCGCGTGCGTGCGGTATACCTTGAATCGCCTGCTCTACCGTTTCAAAGGAGTCGGTTTCGATGAGCACGTATCCTTTAAGCTCTTTTGGGACGAGTATCGACCGAATATCATAATTCTCCTTCTTAGCAGTGAGTGCAAGCAGGTTAGCTACTGCGCGTTCTTGATTCGCCGTGGTTTTTATGGCATATATTGAAGATTCGAGCTCATCTTGCTCCTGATTGGACATCTTCCCCTCCATTCGATAATATGCTAACTAGCGACTGACTGCTAACGTCGTAACCCCTGTATTATTCGCTACTGAGTTAATGGTACTGTTTGCCGTCGCGTTAGTTATTTGCTGAATGGCGCTCTCTCCGCTGCTTGTTGTAGGGCTTGCGGTCTCTTTCGTTGCGTTGGTCGCGCCTAAGCTTTGAGGCGCTTGTACCATAGCTAAATATATAAGAAAACCAGCGATTCCGATTATAATAATTCCTAGTGCAGCGACCTTTGCTATCGTAGAAAACTCCTCGCGCGTTGGCCTTCTTGTCAACGTTAAGATCCTTCGATACTCACCAAGCTTACGCTCGATCGCCTTTCGAGAAAAACGACCTTCCGTTAGGGTCTCTTGCTGCTTCGAAAGCTTAGACGCAACACCCCTCCCTTTTTTTTCTTCGTTTGGGGGTTCTCGTTGTTTTTTAGATTTGGACGAAGAAGTACCCTGTTTTTTAACCATCGTACATTCACCAAACTAGTGCAGCAAAAATGCGCAAAGTGAATATCGGCGCCCGCGGCGACGCTCAATATCACCTTGCGTCTCAATAGTATAAATTTTTTTGTGGAGGATTTGCTTCCGGGTCCCTTATTTGACGAAGTCTATCCCGTATTTTTGAGCCCCAGTTTTTGTCTTGAGCGCTTCGGTTTTACCGTAGATCTGAGGTGATTTTACGCCGGTGACGATGAGCAACGTCCGCACCATATGGTCCAGTTCGGGGTCGACCTGTGCACCCCAAATGATGCGTGCATCGGGATCGATACGCTCATAAACTTCCTGCACAACCCCTTCTGCTTCAGTCACGGTCATATCTGTGCCTCCTATGACGTTGACTATAGCAGCAGTAGCGCCTGAGATGTCGACGTCCAACAGTGGACTTCTAAGGGCTTTCTTCACTGAGTCTACGGCTTTATCCTCGGCATCCGACTCACCAAGCCCGATCATTGCGACCCCGCCTCTTTGCATCACGGTTCTGACGTCAGCAAAATCAAGGTTTATGAGCCCAGGTTTTGTGATAAGCTCGGTTATACCTTTGACAGCCCGCATCAATACTTCGTCCGACACCTTGAACGCAGCTTGTAGTGGCAATCGAGGCACTACTTCTAACAGCCGGTCGTTGGGCACGACGATAACTGTATCTGCCATATCACGAAGCCGTTCGAGCCCAGCTTCGGCATTCGCTCTTCGTACCATACCCTCTACGCCAAACGGTAGTGTAACGATAGCGATTGTGAGGGCCCCGGCGTCTCGAGCCGCTTCTGCGACGACAGGCGCAGCACCAGTGCCCGTTCCCCCGCCTAACCCGGCGGTGATAAACACCATATCCGCCCCGGCAACGCTCGCGCGCAATTCCTCTTGACTTTCCAGAGCGGCTTCTTCGCCTATTTGAGGAAGTGAACCAGCACCGAGACCACGTGTGCGCTCTTTTCCTATCAGGATTTTCCGATCGGCTATCGTGCCCCTTAGGTGCTGAGCATCTGTGTTGAGCGCAATCAGTTCAGCTCCTTCTATCCCCTCTTCCATCATTCGCGTTATAGTATTAGATCCAGCTCCGCCACATCCAACAACGATAATGTTTGTTTGCAGCGTTTTGAGCACTTCTTCGAGCTCTTGGTCAACGGTATAGGACCGTTGCGGTGATTCGCTTTTTTCGTCGCTTGCGCCGCGTGCAAGCGCGTCTTCAATTATGGACTTCATGTCGTATCCTCCACATTTAGTTTTCAAGACATGTTAATGTTGACCGAGTTTGTCAGCAGTAGCGACATCAAATGCCTTTTTAACCTTCGTAAATACATCCTCGGGTTTAATTACCTTGCTATTTATTCTGATCGGCTCTCCGTGCGCTAGTTTCGCAAATAGTGGCCCCTCAGCCACGCCAAGCGATCGTGCTAATCGTGCGTTAAATTTGCGTTCGGATATATATAGTTTTGATTTTCGCTGAGAATATTCAACATCGTACCGCTTTTTCAGTATCTCTATACATCCTAATAGCAGAGCACTTGTTACATCCTGTAAGTTGAATTCGGCCGGAACGAAGATATCGAGAATGTTACCGTCTTTACGTTCAAGGTATACTATTTTTTCGATTTCAATCAAGTGCTTAAAGGAGTCATGATCGACAGCGCAAGCCAATTTGATTATTGCGGTGTTTAACTCAAGCCGTTTGAACTCAAAGTAGTTCATTGACAGGGTAGAAGCGTCGAAGGAGTCTCGCAATGATGCGCTTACGCGTATACGCATACCATCCAAAACTACACCGCATAATCTTAACGCGCGCCTGATTTTGAGGTATAGCTCCCACGAAACGTCTCCATGATCCTCAATGTCGCCCTTTCTAAGCACCTCATAATCCAAGTTATGCACAATAGACAGCAAACGATCCCTTTCAGCACCCATCTGTTTTCGGTCAAAGTACGCGAATTGTGCCCGCGATTTCTCGAACGCCTCTTGGACGATTGCTGGCGATAACCGTTCTAGTTGATATTCAGCAAAAATATGCCCAAAACAAATGTTGCTACCGAGAAGAACGTCAGTGTGGCGCAGGGCGTAGTGCGGTCCCCCGAACCCAACAGCTGTCACACACTGGGAGTTCAGTAATGGTGAGTCTAAAGAGAGAATAGCCTGTGCCATAGTATCGCCAAGGGCTTCATTAGCCCACTCGGATTTTGAACTGCCAATCTCCACGAAGAGCGATGGCGTTTCAATGGCGCAAGGACAGTGGTGAGTTACCTCGACTAGGACTTCGATGCTCGACAATCTTTTTAGTCGTTCTACCACAAGTTTCAATGCGCGCGGAGCAGCGCATGCTAATGTTGGGGCCACCTGTTGAGAGCCTTCAATGTTACCAGTGAAGTGTGCTGTAAATACGGGTCCTTTCCGTTTCTCGCTCTGGTGCCTAGATGCAAATATAAGTAAGTCTGCATTAAGCTCTCGACCTAGCGCTTCTTGTTTGATAAGTCTACCTTTAGTCACCAGCAACTGAAAGTTTCCATACGTCCATTGAACAGGTCCTTCCGAACATCGCGCCCAGGGAACACGCTTGAGAAGATGACGCGCTACGTTTTGCGAGGCGGCGTCCAGTTCTGAGCAGATAATCGCAGCATGCATGCACCGCTATGGTCGTAGGCGCACGCGATAAAGCTTTGCTAATCGTGCACTTTATGCCTTTATAAGCGCGTAATCACTCTCTTCGGGCGAAGTGAAAATGCACATAAGAATTTAATCATGCGTTTTAAACTCAGTCTAGGTCTTTATAAAAAGTCAATTCTCGGATCGGAAGAAAAAAAGCAGAATTCGCATAACAAGCTGCAGCCATATTAAATTCCTAAACGTCGATGCACAACTTATGAAATGATGTACGATATTTAGCTGTCCGATGTAAAGTCGGCTAAGTTCCCGCGCCAAACTCTGTGCTGCCCTTTGTGCCGACTACTCGCTATCGAAACAGGTGGGCAAGGAATACATTTCCGTTTTAGGAGCTATTAGACCTCTTCGAATTCCGATAGTGCGCATTGCTTTTTGCATGTTAAATTCTATCTTGGCTCCCTTTTAGCCTTTGAGCCACGCTGAGCTGCCAAGGTACATCTTTCGCGACAAAAAAAGGCGTTGCATATCATTGAATAGTGATGTGTGAGCGAACACATCAATAGGAACAGCCCGATCAGAGACACATTAAGTCCGAAATCGCCTTTCTATCCTTCTGCAGACAAATACGTTCGCGTACGGGCATTCAAACATCACATATTTAAATGAATAGCACTTATCAGAATCCACAGCGGGGTGGGGTAGTCAGGAGATCCCGACGGGCTCATAACCCGTAGACCAGTGGTTCAAATCCACTCCCCGCTATAAATCTCGATATTTAAGGTACTTTTTTTTGTATGTTCCATTAGCTCAGAGAGTTGCTAATAAACTATCGTGCTGCATAATAATAAGATCAGCAAAATCGAGAATGAGTTTTAAAAAAAAATAGAAGGTAACAAGCTCTCACTGATTTATTCAGAACACGATTCGGCTGCTTTGTTCAAGTCCGCTTCGAGGATTTCAGGTCGCGTTACGCCGATATAATGCTCGATGATCTTTCCGTTACATTCTAGTATTAAGGTCGGAACGACGCGGATCCCATACTTGTTTGCGAGCTGCAGGTTATCGTCCACGTTGATCTTCTTAAACTCTATTTTATCTGCAAGCTTTTCCTCGAGCTTTTCCAATATAGGGTCTTGTATCTTACAGGGTCCGCACCAATCAGCATAAAAATCCATCAGTATAGGTTTTGCCATAACGATTTTCCTCGCTATTCCTCTTGTTAAAAGAGCATATATATGGTTTTTGCCTAACCTCTCCCATCTATCCCTTTCACATTCTTAAATCGTTGAATTTCATCAAAAACTAGCTGTAGGACTCCATCAATAGCAGCTTCAACTCGAGGTGAAAGGTCTGTGCAAATCCCTTCAACTTTTTCAACTTCTATACCGATGATCGTGATGTTTTTCGGCATAAGCTCCGGCTGAATCTCACGACCCAAGCGTAGCGTATCTACCAGACTCAGATCGTGTAACGACATCATAAAGAGATTTGCGGGGGGCAGCTCTTTGTCCGTGAATTTGTAGATCGACCCCGGTTCTCCCCCTCCCCCTCGCACAGCATCGATTATAATTACATAGTCGGTATCTTCCATGTAATCAAGTATCGCCAGGCCACCAACGCCGACATTCACCAGTTCAACGTCGCTCCTGTTCATCTGTTCGAGCTTTTCGAGAATATGGATTCCTACACCATCGTCCGCCATCAGATAATTGCCTGCCGCTAGTATTTTGATCTCTTGATACCCGCCTGTCATCATATTCCCACAGCGTTGGTTCCGTGCATAGTGGGCATCAAAACTTCCCTGAAGCTTAAGTATTTTCCCCCAAGTATTAAAATAGGCTAAACAATATACGCACAGCAAGCATTGCAAGCAGAACTTGCAAGAAGCAATCAGGGACGGTAAAGCCGTGGAAATAGCTTCAAAGACGTCAGAACAGCGTAACCACAGAATCTCCAAGGACGAGTATTATATGGCGCTCGCGCAGACGGTGTCGTTGCGTTCCACGTGCACGAGACGCCAGTACGGCGCAATTATAGTGTCAACCGGCGACCACATATTATCGACTGGCTACAACGGAGCCGCGCGCAATGAGCCTCATTGTCTTAACATCGGATGTGAACGAGAACGTTTGAAGGTGCCCAAGGGCGAACGATACGAACTCTGCGTCAGCGTCCACGCCGAAGCAAATGCGATAATACAGGCCGCTCGAGGAGGGGCTTCCATAAATGGCGCAACGCTCTACGTTAACGGAACCCCTTGTAAGATGTGTTGGCGGCTCATTAAGAATGCGGGAATCGATGAAGTTGTGTTTATCGAAGATAATCCTGAATCGGACGATTTCGGCAACGTTGTGTGCACGCGAGCACAGGACGTAACGCTCGCAAACATGCACCCCGTTAAACGGGAAGAATGCTAGCATTCGCAATGTGGTGACAATCTCGAAGGCAATACGTCAATGCCGAGTCCACAAACTTAGATTTAGCACGACACCAAAACGTAGGCAAGCTGATGGGATCGACAACAACTCATGCATCATAGCAGTCGCAAGTACCTCTTAGGAAACGAAGCAATCGCGCACGGCTTATTGGAAGCTGGTATTTCAGTCGTATCTGGTTACCCGGGAACGCCTTCGTCTGAGATCATTCCTTTCTTAGCTCGAAATGTCGAGCGTTATGACAAGCCACCGCATGTTGAGTGGTCAGTCAATGAGAAAGTAGCTCTCGAAGTCGCGGCCGGCGCTTCATATTGTAACGTACGGGCGGCGGTCATAATGAAACACGTCGGCCTCAACGTGGCAGCCGACCCGCTTATGACGCTTGCGTATACCGGCGTCAAGGGCGGACTTGTACTTGTCGTTGCCGATGATCCAGGCTGCCACTCCTCTCAAAATGAGCAAGACTCGCGGAGGTATGCGTACTTTGCAAAAATCCCATGCCTTGACCCATCAACACCGCAAGAAGCATATGAGTTTACAAAATACGCATTCAAGTTGTCTGAACAATTTGAAATCCCAGTCATAGTCCGTCCGACAACCCGCGTTGCGCATGCGCGAGCGTCTGTCGTATTACGCGGGCAACACAGCGACCAGCGACTTGCATGCTTTGAAAAAAAACCCGAAAGATGGGTCATGGTACCAGCTCATGCGCGCTTGCGGCATGTAGAGCTGAACAAGCTCCAACCGCTTCTCCGTTCTGAGCTCGCTTCCTTGAGCAAACTTAAGCTTAAGAAGTCTGAGCTTGGCGTTGTAACCTCAGGCGTGGCTGCAAAATATGTTGAGGAGGCGGTAATGAGGCTACAGCTAGAGCCTTCCATATTGCGAATCGCTGCCTATCCTATGAATGACGATGCCATTGTGGCACTAATCAATAACTCACGTAAGATTTTGGTCATCGAAGAGCTCGAACCCGTAATTGAAGAGAAAGTCAATGCACTAGCGGGCACGGTTGAGGTGCTTGGGAAGCTCACTGGACACGTACCTCGAGAAGGGGAACTCACGGTAGATCTGGTGTTGAAGGGGTTAGGTCAAGTGATCGGCCGCTTTGTAACAACAAACATTCCAGTTGAATTAATCGCTGTAGAGCATTTGCTCCCCTCTCGGCCGCCTACACTCTGTGCGGGATGTCCTCATCGCGCGACGTTTTATTCGTTGAAGAAAGTTTTCAAGAAGTCCGCAATCTATGTGGGGGATATCGGATGCTATACCCTAGGCGTGAGTCAGGGGACGATAGATACCACGCTTTGCATGGGCGCAAGCGTCAGCATGGGCAGCGGATTCGCAGCTGCTTGCGGAGAGGACAGGGAAATAGTGAGCGTTATCGGCGACTCTACCTTTGTGCATACAGGTGTTCCGGGATTGATTAACGCCGTTTATAACGGAGCGAAAATGACGCTTGTCATTTTGGACAATAATACAACTGCAATGACGGGCCATCAGCCCCACCCGTGCACTGGTGAGACCGCAACGGGAACATGCAACTTCCAGACTCCTATGGAAGACCTCATTAAAGCCGTTGGCGTTCAGGGGCTCTACATTGTCGATCCCTACAACGTATCTGAAACTGAAGAAGCATTCGTCAAAGCTAAGGACGGCGACGGGGTCCAAGTTGTCATCGCAAGGCGCCCGTGCTTAATTAGCGCCAAAAAAGCAGGGGCGCTTTCAAAGACGAAAAAACGAGTTACTTCAACGTGCAAGAACTACTTTGCGAGTTGTAAGCTTTGTGGCACGCTCTTTTGCCCATCGATTAGCTATAATGACTCGAGCGCCCATATTTCGGAAGAGTGTATTGGCTGCGGTGTGTGTGAGCAGATCTGTGAATTCGACGCTATCAAAACGGCTTGAGAATGCATAATGGCACAAGATAAAAAATTTGACTGTATTATCGTAGGCGTCGGCGGCCAAGGCTCCATTTTCGCTTCAGGGGTGCTAGGCGAAACAGCCTTGCGCGAGGGCTACGAGGTGATTTCTGCAGAAACGCACGGGATGGCACAACGAGGTGGAACTGTTGAGGTTCACGTCCGCATAGGCACATCGTACGGACCACTTGTTCCATTGCGAAGTGCAGACGCCATCGTTGGCTTGGAGCCTGCCGAGTGCTTGCGATTCGCACGCTATCTTTCACCTGACGGAACTGCTATTATCAACACGCACGTCGTGCCAGCCGCCGGAAGCGATTATCCCCCCGTAGCAAGTTTGATCAAGGCGCTCGCAGCTACGTGTGGGCGCGTTATTGCGTATGATGCAACTCGTCTCGCGCTCGAGGCAGGCCACCCGCAAACGCTCAACGTCGTCATGTTAGGGACACTTGCACACTTGCTGCCCCTTACTACGTTAGAAGACGTTATTGCCGAGTTCGTTCCTAAAAAGGCGCTGGAAGCTAACGTAAGAGCGTTTAAACTTGGGCAAGAGTATTCAAACCGTAATCTGTAGTCCTCGTTATTTGTAAGAAAACAACGGGAAATTGCAGATTAGGGGTTTAGTTCGCTTTTATTAAATCGCTTTTTAACATGTCGAACAGCGTGTTTATCACTGTAGCGAAAAATGAGTAAAGCATATCAGCCAGAAGCCGCATTTAAAAAAAGATGACGACGCTATGTCCAGGATGTGGAGCTGTCAACCCAAAAGAGGCCGAAGCGTGTTGCGAATGTGGAGCTCAAATAGTGAAGACAGGACGGGACGTTTTGGAAGAGGCACTTTTGCTTCGACAGCAAGGAAAGTCTACAGAAGCATTAGATCGACTCAAAAGAGCGCTCGAAATGGAACCCTCCAACGCTGATGCCCTCTTTACGTTTGGCTCATTAACTGAGGAGACGGGCGACGATGAAACGGCGCTTAGCTATTATAACCGGGCTTTAGAAGTAAACCCAAATCACGCAGCTACTCTTGTCGCGAAAGGAAGCATTCTCCGTGATTTAGGAGACGTGGACGGCGCTTTCAGCTTGTTCGACGCAGCAATTGCTAGTGACAACAGTTTTGCCGTAGCTTATAACGCTAAGGGTTATTTGTTCCAAAAACAGGGTTCGTTGGAACAAGCACTCAAATGCTATGACAAGGCACAACAGATCGACCCTGAGTTTGATTTGCCATGGTTTAACATGGGCGTATGCTACGCGCTTATGAACGACAACGAAAAAGCTGAAGGGATGTTCGAGCGGGCGCTCTTGATTGAAGCCAACAATGCGGACGCTTGGTTCTACCGAGCAAATGCTCTCGCTAATTTGGAGCGCTACGACGACGCGGTCATCAATTATGATAAAGGCCTCACAATTGATGATACCCGTGCCCCAGCATGGGATGGTCGAGGACTCGCCCTTGCTAGCTTATACAAGTGGACGGATGCCTTAGAGAGCTTCGAAAAGGCATTAAGCATCAATCCAGATTATTTTATCTCACACAATAACAAGGGCTATGTCTATTATAACTTACAAAAGTTTGACGATGCGTTGGAAAACTTCGACAAAGCTCTTAAAATTAGCCCAGACTACATCCTCGCGTGGATCAATAAAGGCCTAGCGTTCGATAGCCTCAACCGCTTCGATGAGGCCATTTCGTGCTTGGATAAAGCGTTTGAATTAGATCCGGAGAACTTCTGGGTGCTCAATAGGAAAGGATTCATTCTTTTTAGTGCCGACCGATATGAAGATGCGATCGCTGTTTTTGGTAAGGTGCTCGACATAAACCCTGACGATACTTACGCACTTTCGTTTAAGGGCAGTTCGTATGATGGCCTAGGGAATTTTGAAGAGGCGATAGAGTGCTTCGATCGCGTGTTGGAAGTCGACGAGAACGATGAGTTTGCGTGGACATCAAAAGGCAGCGCCCTTTACAGCCTTAACCGCTATGATGAAGCGCTAACATGTTTTGACCGTGCGCTTGAGATAGACCCGCAGAGTCTAGAAGCAGTGCAGTTTAAGGAACTAATTGCGCAAAAGCGGGTAAGCCCTCAATAAGAAAGCTTAATACAGTGTTTGCTACACTATAGGGGGGCTCTAATGAACACAAAAGGTGGAAAGAACGTTGAGGGACACACTCAACGTTAGAACAAAGGTCGAGCTCGTAGAACGAGGGACAATAGAGCAATCTGAAGCCAAGTCAAAAAAGGTATTAGATCTACGAGGTACCTTATAGGTGACACGCGGACAGCTATCACGTCAATATCTGCTTTTTAATTATTTGAAATGCACGGTCTATAGCCTGGTGACTCGCCGCATACGAGATTCGGATGTGCCCTTCCCCAAAGCGTCCGAACGCCGACCCCGCTACGACGATTACACCTTCTTGTGCTAGCTTCTTTGTAAGGCCGAGGCTCGTGTCTGACGTGAAAAACCGTGGAAAAACGTAAAAAGCCCCTTCAGGTGTTACGCATTCTGCTATCTCTTTAAGGTGCTGCATTACAGCGTTGCGCCGTGTCCTAAATTCTTCAACCATCGACTTGACGCTTTCCTGAGAGCCGTTTAATGCGGTATAAGCTGCTTTTTGTGAAATAGAGGGCGCGCATGCTTGAATGTATTGATGTACCTTTAACATCTCTTCGACAATCGTTTCAGGTGCGATTGCGTACCCAAGTCTCCAGCCCGTCATCGCATAAGTCTTTGATACTGAATTGACGACGATGACACGGTCAGAGTCCATGCTTCCTGCGCTTATGTGTTCTCCAGCATAGAGTATTTTATCATATACTTCATCGGAGATTATGTAAAAATCGTAGTCGTTGGCTAGTTCGACAAACCCCCTAAGCTCGTCATATCGCTGCACTGCACCAGTGGGGTTTGCAGGTGAGTTTATGACGAGCACTTTCGTCTTATTAGTGATACAATCTGCAACTGTGCTCGGTTGCAGCCGGAAATCATCATCAGCCTTGATCCTAGCACTGACTGGGATGCCCCCCGCAACGCGCGTGAGCGGCGAATACGCAACAAATCCAGGATCAGGGATGATTACTTCATCGCCTGAATTGACCAATGCTTCAAACGCGAGATGTAGGGCTTCACTGCCACCTGACGTACATATAATCTGTTCTTGGCTAGCGTGAATTCCGTACTGTTCATAATAACGTGCGATCGCGTCAATTAGTTCAGGAAAACCCTTGTTAGGGGTGTAGCCGGTGAAGCCCGCGTCGAGCGCTTCTTTTGCCGCTTCTTTGATATGCACTGGGGTGTCGAAGTCCGGCTGTCCAAGACCTAGGTTTATTGCGTTTGGCTTGGTCAGTGCAAACATCTCTCGAATTCCCGACAGAGAAATATGTGAAGTGCGTTCTGCCCACATAAAAGTCGCTCCAACAACCTCAATCAATGAACTATTATTTGAATGGCAAGTCTGCGTGTTGCATCGCAATAAACCTGTTTATTTATAGCTTTAGGGCTTCAAACGAGTTGGAACTAAGAATACGTGAATAAGCTAGAAACTTCCATAATTCTTAGCTAGGGATCTCGAAGAACCTTGAAATGTGTCGTTGGCTTCAACTAAGCGGTTTACGAGCGCAGTTCAATAGATTTAAGTGAGTCGGACTCCAATATACAGCCTGATGTTGCGCAACCGGCTAGGCCTTACGTTCGTTAGTACGTTTCCACCTCGAGAATGTGGCATAGCTACTTTCACGCAAGATCTGCTTTTTAATATCATAAACGAGAATCCGGAAGTCAAGGCAAATGTATGCGCCATCGATGGAAACAAGGACTCGAGTGCGTACGGATGTTTGAGTCCACTCATTTATCCGAAATCGAGGGTTGCTTACGTCATTAAAGACACTGATCAAATCAGCTTCGTCGAGGCAGCACAAAAGATAAACGCGTCGCGCACTGACGTGGTAAATATACAACACGAATATGGACTGTACGGTGGCTCATGGGGCCGGTATATCCTTGATTTCATGGATGTCCTCGAAAAACCGATCGTGACTACACTACACACGGTTATGCCTAAGCCGCCGGAAGAAGCGAAAGCGGTAATGCGCGAGATATATCGTCTTTCGGCAGAAGTCGTTGTGCCTGGACATGTTGGCGTCGACATCATGAAAAAGGCGTTTGACCTTAACCCTGAAAAAGTAAGGGTTATCCCTCACGGCGTTCCAGACGTTCCGTTCATTAGTTCTGAGCGACCTAAGAAAAAGCTCGGTTTTTCTCGCAGGTTTGTGTTAGGGTCCTTTGGGTTGCTTCACCCTGCAAAGGGCATAGAATTCGTCCTTGAAGCGCTGCCCAAGGTGATCGCTGATAATCCAGCGATGAACGTTCTCTATTTAATCGTTGGAGAGACCCATCCGAACGTGGTGAAAAACGAAGGAGAAAGCTATCGCGCACGTTTAAAGGAGCTCACTACTAATCTGGAGTTAGAGCAAAACGTAAAGTTTGTCGATAGATACCTCACCAACCGGAACCTAATCTTACACTTCCTCGCGACGGATATCTGCGTAATGCCCTATCTCGCTAGGGATCAGATCGTTAGCGGCGTGCTCTCTCAAGCGGTCGGTTGTGGAAAAGCCATTATAGCAACACCCTATTTACACGCGTTAGATGCGTTGGCTGACGAACGAGGCGTGATTCTCGAATCAGGCTCTTCATATGAGATAGCAGAAGCAGTTACTACGTTGATGCGTAACGATCGTCTGAGAAGGGAGATGGAGATTAGAACGTATATGTACGGACGCTCAATCACGTGGAAAGAGGTAGCGAGAAGCTATAAGGAACTCTTTTCAACGCATTATGTCAAACGAGGGTACAGTAAAACTGACTTGCCAACGTTCAAGCGCGATGCTGGTACTTCGTAAATCTAGCTGTGATTCTGGCTAAATGGGACTGATTCGAAATGACTATGCACTTCAGACGTAAATCGATTGTCGGTCATTTTCACAACTTGCGCTAACTTTGAGCTGGGGGTCTTATTAGTAGGCGATGGTCGCGCAAGACGCGACTCAGTTTCAAGATTTGCTTAGGCTTCAAACAGCTATCGTTGCGCGGGTAGTTCTGGATGATCCTTCTGGAAATTTTTTGTCGATCGGGGCCGTTGCCCAATCTTTTTCGAATGACGTTGTTTTTTCGTCAGCTGTTGTAGTCGACGCATTGATGAATGTTATTGAGGAATCAATTGCGAGCGCAAAAGTAACAATGCCTTACATCGCCGGATTGCTCTTCTTTCGTGAGCGGCCTGCTGCGATAGCCGCTTTAAAGGAGCTGCGAGCGAAACTTGACGTTTTAATCGTGCACGGACGTAGCATCAACCATCCACGCTTTGCGGGATTTGCATTACATCTCGGTGTTGTTCTCAACGCATCAACAATCGGCGTATCCAAAACAATGCTCTGCGGGGAATACGTTGAACCTGATCAAGCTTGTCATTGCGTTCCATTGAAGTTTAGGGGCCGACACCTCGGTTTCGTCTTAAAAACGATGATTGGAACCAAACCGATCTTTATAAGTCCAGGCCACCGCATTTCGCTGCAATACGCACTGCGAGTCGTCCTACAATGTGTAATAAACCACAGATTACCCGAGCCACTGCGTTTAGCTCACATCAAAGTGCGACAAGCTAGGTTCAGGGAGTAGGACGTCTATCAGCATAGCTTTTAGCAAACTTACGACGGAGCAATAGGGCGAACCTATGATACAAGCTGATTAAAGCATAAGAAGAGTTAATACGTTTTGGGCCAGAAGGTTGATCCCAAATGAGGAAGTGACATGAGAACCTATCTTTATCGATGTCGCGTCTGCAGCACAGAAATCTGGACTGATTTCATCGAGCTCGACAAACTAACATGCGAAAAGTGCCAAACTACCGGAAAATGGCTTGTTATGGACGTTAAGGACAGACAAAAAATTTAAAAAATAAGCAATAGCACCTTGTGTGAAACGAGATGCTATCAAAGAGAAAATTCCGGGATTATCGGTTAAGTCTTGTGTATGCGAGTTTGATGTCTTCCGCTTTAACAGTCTTACGGCCTGCGTGCTTTGCCATTTCGATTGCTTCTTCGGCGAGTTCCTTGCCATACATCTCTAGGTATTCTCTAAACTGTTCTGTCGCCTCAGCGCTTACACGCTCTGCTCCAGCCTTTCGGATGATTCTACTTACTCCTGCTGCTTGCAATTCTGCCATTTGAATTACCTCGAGCTATACTGAGATTTTCAACATATATATACTTTTTCGGTATTTTTTCGATTTTAGGGTAATATTAACCAATAAAAAAGGATTTGAGAGTCAAAATAACATTCATGACACTCAGTTAAGTGGGGGAAAGCTTCATCGTGCCTCAACAGGAAGCTAGTGCGTTCAAGGAAGTGACGAGAGTGAAAAGCTGTCCGCAAATTGGCATAATTGGCAGTAGAAGCTGCTCGAGCGAGATTGCGAGCGTTGCCGAACGAACGGGAAGACTCATAGCCACCCACGAGGCAATTCTCATTTGTGGGGGAAGCGAGGGGGTAATGGAGGCTGCTGCACGCGGTGCACAAGCCGCAGGAGGGCTCACTATAGGCATTCTGCCAGGCCCTTCAAAAACCGAAGCAAATCCTTTTATTGATGTAAAGATACCCACGGACATGGGCCACGCGCGAAACGCAATCATTGCGCGAGCGGCCGATTGTCTTATCGCAATCGCTGGTGAATACGGCACACTTTCTGAAATTGCCCTCGCACTCCAAATGGCAAAGCCGGTTGTAACATTAGCCTCCAAATGGAAAATTGAGGGGACCGTTCTTGCAAACTCTCCAGAAACAGCAGTCGAGACGGCGCTGCGCCTTTGCTGTGAAGGCTAAGCAAATGCTATGTAGATGAAGCCTTCATAGGGTATCAGATTTCCATGAACATTATTCTCCTTGGAACGGGCGTCGCGATTCCACAGCTCGAAAAGGCTCAATCAGGCATACTCGTGAAAACACCAGAAGAACTGGTGCTCTTTGACTGTGGGGCGGGTATCCTGGGCCGCATCGTGCAGAGCGGGTACGACTACCTAAAGATACATAAGGTGTTTTTTACTCATAACCACTTGGATCATAATTCAGACTTTCTAGCGCTTCTTAAGGCTCAGCAACTCGCAGCTGTCGATTCAAACATTCCTGTGCAGACAATGAACGTGTTTGGCCCTGCTGGCACGAAACGCCACGTCGAACAGTTGCTTGACCTTTATGACTACCTTACAGTCAAAGTTTCCATTACTGAACTTGAAGATGGGGATAACATTCGCGTTGGAAACGGAGTCGTCTCAGTTCGCGCGACCAAACACAGCGTTCCGTCAATTGCGTATCGGATGCAAACACCAACGTCCACTCTTGTATATTCAGGTGATACCGAACCTAGCGAAGGCGTACGTGATCTGTGCCACGGCGAAGTTGACGTGTTAATCCACGAATGCTCGTTCCCCGACTCGTACGCGTCGGTTTCGAACCATACGACGCCGTCAAAGTTGCGCGACCTCATATTTGACCGACAGATTGACCGGGTCGTACTCACCCATCTCTACCCGCACGCGAGCGGACATGAGGATGCCATGGTTGACGTTGTCAAGGAGAAGTTCCCTGGAAGGGTTGACGTGGCGTATGATCTGATGAAGATCTATCTCTAATTCGAGCTATGCTGTTTTCGTGCCTTTCGCCGCTTCTGCAACGTCCGCGACGGCTCCTGCAGCGAGAATAATCGTGCCACGCTCACTGATCGCGTGCCGAACACGTGAGTTGCTACCGATCGTTACGTCGTTGACAGCGTCAATCTTATTGACTTGTGAGTTGTTGCCGATATTTACGGACTCTCCGGCTTCGATGTGGCGCGCCTTGAAGCCGCTCCCTGTTTTGATCCCGCCGGTAATCACTGAGCCCGTTACGTGACAATCGTCTCCGAAAAAAGCTTCAGAGCACTCAATAGAGCCGTTTATGACGACATTGTTCTCAGTTGTCAAAATACCATACACATTGATCGTCGCGTCTTTGTCGGCAGGGTAGAGCTGGGCATTTGCTTCCAAGTACAGATCCTCATCAAGCTCCTTCAGGTTAGCTTTTTTACCGCGTTCTATTCGCATTTTTTCACCCCTCATCGAGTCTCGTTGATACTCACCCAGTGAAACGACGCAGTGATTAAAAGCGTTTTTGCCTTTTTTCACATAACTCATGACCGCACACACACAAAATGTGGCCTGCTAACTGTCGCCATCCCTCAACAGTCAAGCAACAAAAAAAAGTAGTCGCGTTCTCGATTTCCGATCACGACGCGAGTGAGTTAAAGTGCTCGTTGAATTCAACACGTGAGCACTCGTGGCACAAATTAGCGAACCACGTCTTAACTACAATTGGACTGCCGCACCGTTCGCAGTACTCTATTTTCTTTGGCATCGCGTTCAGCTCGATCATCTTATCACACACTCCACTTCACATGAAATACACTAGATTTAAGGCTTCCGTTCTGCATCTCTTTTTTTTAGCCACTCTTGTAAGGTACAGATCTCAATTGTCTAGTCTCCACCACGTCAATCAGCAGTGAAAGAGGCGTTTCACAAAAATTTAACAATAATTTTTATTGAATCACTTATATATAATTTTAATCTCGCTATAAATGGGACTAAATTTCACGACAGATTTTGAGAATAACAATATATTGGTAACGAAGCTAGGTGCGAATTTGAGATCCATCGGTAACTTTAATACACGAGCGCTTCGTGCCTGCGTTCAGTAAGAAAATATTGCTGCGTTTGCTACTGTCCTTGCATTTCGTTCAAACGTCGACGCCTTTTTATGAACTGCAAGAGCAGCCATACGATAACTACTGCTAGAGCTCCCGGCCAGAATGTGAATACTAAGAAGAGAAAAGCAATGAGTAGGATCACTGAGTTGAGCAAGCTCATTTCAGTAAGTTCAATGTAGGAGTCAGTTTTAAGTGTTTCTTGTCTTTTCTGAAATGGCCCTAAGCGGAAGCCTGAAGGTCACAATTTCTAAAAACTGCTTTTAATCTACATACTAAATATTTGCTCACAAACAACAACTATCTCAACCGGCAGTTAGTTCAATAACTCGTACAGTTTTAGAAACAGTTTTAAAACACGCACTAACATAGGCTCTAAACCTCAATAACTCGCAGGAAAATAAATTTCAGTGTCTGTTTAAGCTGGCTAAGTCTGGCTTTGGGAGCCGGACCTTGTAGCTAAAGCTAAGACTTACATGTGATTAACAAGCGATTGATCGTCGTGGACCTTGTCGATAAAATAGGAACCATATCACAAAAAGTACTAATGCAACAAGTATCAAAAACGGCAGCAAGTGTATAAAGATTGTAAGGGCCAAAAGCACGATTACAAGAATTAAGACTACAACGAGAAGATCTGAAAGCAGGCCCATTATGTAGCACTCAGCCGCTACAGGTAAATAATTAACTTATCAGCGCTGTTTTCGTTGCTACATGTCGAATAAAAACAGAATTGTTTCTATGTATCTATTGGAAATGCCGTAATTAGAGAATCTAACTGAAGAGCGAGTGCGGCGAGATTCTACGTTAATGCCGGCTTTGACCTTTCAACTGCGAGAGCCCTGCAAACATCTCGAGTCCTTGCTGTGATTCGAGGATGCGAGTTAAATCAGACCGATGTAATGCCACGTAAAAAAGACTTTGTATGCGTCGTACCCATGAACTTATCTCAGGATTACGCAAGATGCGACGTGCTTGTGCATCAGTGATGCCCCCAAGCGCGAGCATCGTGTCCGTCGTATCAGCGTATTGTACGGACTCAGCAAAGCCACGGCCGATATCGTCTCCGTTTGCCGTGCGCACATAGACTGCTCCTTCAGCGTATTGACTGCCGTTTGCAAAATAATTCATCTGCCCTGATTCGACTATGGGAACGAGCGTAAATGACCGGATATCCCCAGGAACGATCTCGTTGAACGAAAACTCCCATCGATTCGGGTGCCACGTATTTGTCTCGGGATATCGCACCGGGTTTGGCGAGTACTCGCTTTTCAGCCATTGAGACACCGTAAGTGTGCCGATCGTATTTGCAAGGTTTTTTTGCTCGTCCATGTACTTTCCGACAACATTGACCTGCAAAGCTTTGGGTGGCTGCGGCTCAGTCTGATAGTAATATCCCATATATGCGTTCGTGTGAGGGGCAAACATCGTAAGCTGCCGATCACCGTTAAATTGTGTCATAAACCAATCCCACCCTGGCGGTTCGGGCTGCTTGGTGTTATTAGCGGCGCGCAAGACGGAGGATTGAGGATTGCCAGATAGATACCCCCATTGATGATCAAACCAAAACGTGCCGCGTGCAAGCGTAATTGTCTCATCACCGATCTTAAGGGAACTTTTTGGAGCAACTACCATGTTTGGGATGGAGTAATAGAGCGTCCCCATCCCATCGACGCACGGCATGCAACCATTAGCACCCTGCAACAGGTACTCCTTACCTGAAGTGAACGTGAGATCGATTCCCAGTTCTTTTGCTTCTGGACCGCTTTTTTCGACCCCCCATGCAGCTAGATGAAGCGGGAAAAAGGATGCACTGTTAGAGCTCTCAATCCGGTTATGACCAACTACGTAGTGAAAAGGAGTAAGCCCACACGTTATGAGGCCTGTCGTGCCTGCGATCACCACAGGATCCGCCTGATAATGTCTATCGCCCGCTTCACTAATGCCAAGTTGGAGTTCGATGACCTGATTTTCAAGATCAGTAAGGTTGAATTGCGCCGCCAATACGGGATTAATTAGGGGGGCACGGAATAACATGTACTCAACACCGAATTCACGCCCCTCTACGTCCCAACAGCTGCCAACAAAGAAGTGCCAGCCAACTTGGGTTTTCAGCTGAGGCAGGTGATCGCGAGGAAATTGCAGCTCGGCCTTTTCGGGCAATCGATCGAATCCCTGGCTTGCGTTAAGGCCTAGGAACTTGTTTACTATCACATACGCTTGATGAGGCGTGAGTTCATTGCATAATGGCTTGAGAGTAGAATAACGCAGCTTGTAACTTGGGTTGTGGGATTGCGGGTGCGCTAGGAGCCAATCAAGGTACGTGTTCATACGCGTGCCAAAGGACTGCGCGCTGTTCTTGGTATCTTGAAGCTTCACCACCACGTCGTCTTCTATTTTTTCGGGCTCAAATGTGGGCATCCAGAGCGCATTGGCGATGTGCTCTTTTGTTTCGTCGTCAATGGGCGTGTTAAAAGAGATAGCATTATTCATAAATCTCAATCCTTAAAGTATAATCATAGGGCAAGTTTGATTCATTTGAAACACCCGTCACAATAAATCATCCTAGGTGAATACTCAAACTGGGTTCTTCCTAGCTCCTTCGCAAAGAAGCGTCTCTTTAAGCCATGCAAACACGTTAGGTCCACGGCTAGGACCAAAGAGCTCAATAAATTTGTCGCTAATAAGCTCAGTATCATCAATTGACCTCAAGTAACAGATAAACCAGTATTTTCGGTCACCAAAACGATAGCTGAAAAAGCGATCGGCATAGACAAGATCGCTACAGAAGAACTTAACGAAACTTCGCCCCGTGCAAACGCCAATATCGTAACCTTTGCTCAATATGATCGACTTGATGTTTAGCTCTTCCTTTACGTAATCGAAGCGCTTCACGTATGTGCTGCAATGGAGCACCGCAACGGAGTCTGTCGGGATCGTCTTTATTGTACTGAGCGTTCCTTCTGCAGCTGGCCACGTCGCTTCCAGTTTAGCGTAGACGTCAGAAGGAGCGTAATATATGTCGCTGAGATCGGCCGACTGGTGGATGCTGTCTTTGAGCAGCTCGTGTACTCCAACAAACTTAGGTTGTAAATGCTCAAGGTGGTGAAACAGGATGCGAAACTCAGTGATACTTGTTTCAACTTCCTCCATATTGTGTACACCAAAGAACACAGCAGCTACTTAAGGATATGAGAATAAAAAAGAGGGGATACACAATCGCGTAATCCCCCCCAACGCTGCATTTTTAGTCTTACAAGGGGGCTGAAAGCAACATTCGCAGACCCAAGATAAAGCTTAAAGGTAGCGACGTTGAGCTAATCGGCCTGTTTCTAGCTCGAACTTGTTCGCCACGAGTCTATAATCACTATATCATCGATCTGCTGCATTGTGTCCAATCGACGATCTCGAATCTCAAAGTTAATCCACGCGTGATAAACATTCGGTGCGCTCCCTTTCGTAAGTTCATAAGCTCTGTATGGGATGGAAATCACCTTCGTCAAATTCGTAGTGACAAGTCCTGTGGTGTTGCTATTCGCGTAGTTTGTCGCGTCGTCAATCGATGTAAAACGAATGACTGAAACATTCCAGTTTAGGTCTTGGCCTGACGTTACGTTACTAAAATGCGTTTGTATGCTGACTGCTGATTCGTTCTGCCACCTAGCAACCCAGGCAGAAACGGTGGTATCGTTCCTGAGCTCTCGCTCAAGCGAAATGACATATTGCTCGAGGAATGCATCACGAGTCCGTGCAGTTGACGTCGCTCCTGAATTCTCTGTTGATGGAGTTGGCGACGTCGTTGTCGGAGACGTGCATCCGGCAATGAATACGTTCCAGAGCATCAGGACCGCAAGCAACGCAGCTATATATCTTCTATTAATAGCTGATCTCTCCTTTTGAAAAATGCTTAGCTTATAAATAAGAAAAGAAAAGCTGGAAGAGCTCAGTCCTCATCGAGTGAAGCAAGATCTCCCATCGGCAGTCCAAGCTCTTGCGCTTTAAGCACCCTGCGCATAATTTTTCCGCTTCGCGTCTTCGGGAGCTTTTCCATAAATTCAATCTCACGCGGAAATGCGTGCGCCGCCAAGTGCTTTTTGACGAACTGTGCTATGTCCTGTTTTAGCTCCTCAGACGGAACCTGCCCTGCCCGAAGGCTCACGAACGCCTTGATAATCTCGCCACGCAACACGTCAGGTTTCCCAATTACACCGGCTTCTGCGACCGCTGGATGTTCGACAAGCGCGCTTTCAACCTCAAACGGACCTACACGTTCTCCTGATGTCTTTATAACGTCGTCGACGCGACCCATAAACCAGAAGTAACCGTCTTCGTCGCGAAAAGCGCTATCCCCTGTCTTGTACCATCCTGGAATCTCGAAGTAGCTCTTGTACTTCTCCTCGTCTCTCCAGATAGCACGCAGCATTGCGGGCCACGGCGGCTTTATGACGAGGTTTCCCGGCGTGTTCGCCGGTAGCTCCTTTCCTGAGTCATCAACGATTGACGCGGTAATGCTTGGGAACGGGCGCCCCATTGAGCCTTCGCGAATCGACATACACGGATAATTTGCGATGAGTATCTGACCCGTCTCAGTCATCCACCAGTTGTCGTGGATGGGCATGTTAAATGCCTTCAACCCCCAACGTATGACCTCAGGATTGAGTGGCTCACCGACGCTCGTTATGTACCGCAGGCTACTGAAATCGAACTTGTTTGCGACGTCTAGGCCATCCTTCATGAGAAGCCGCAGCGCCGTCGGTGCGGTATACCAGATCGTTACCTGGTACTGATCAATGAGACCGTACCACGTGGCGGAGTCAAACCGGCCGCTATACGAAAGCTGCGACGTTCCATTCAACCATGGGCCCCAGCACGCGTATGAGGTGCCCGTGACCCACCCGGGATCTGCCGTGCACCAATAGATGTCAGATTCGGTGACGTCCTGCACATACCGCGTCGTGATGTAGTGACCGATCATCGCGTTGTGGACGTGTACGACGCCCTTCGCCTTGCCTGTCGTTCCTGACGTGTAGTGCATCATCACTGCGTCTTCGCGGTCCATCCACTCCGTTTGATGATTATTCGATGCGCCTTTCATCTCCTCTTCAAAGCTCACCGTGCGGTCACCGGTCAGTTCGACACCGCCAGATTTCGCGACAATTACGTACTTAAGGTCAGGGAGGCTTTTGATGATCTCATCGACGCTCGATTCCTTCAAGTCAGGGGTGGTAACCAAGACCTTTGCACCGCTGTCTTCGAGCCGATCCATGACTGCCTCTGCCCTGAATCCTCCGAAGAGTGGTCCCCAAACGGAGCCGTTCTTGATCGTGCCAATCGCGGCAATGTAGAGCTCGGGATATCGCCCCATGTATGTAAAGACGCGGTCGCCGCGCGAAATGCCAAGGCTTTTTAGCACGTTTGCAAATTTGTTAGAGAGGAGCTTCAAATCTAGAAACGTGAACTTGAGCGCACCATCCGGACCGTCAGCGTAGAGGGCAACCTTGTTCTTTCTCCATCCTTCAGCGTGCCGGTCGATTGCTTCGTGTGCGACGTTCACTCGATTCGTCTCATTCCACGTAAACTCCTTTTCGACGTCTTCGAAACGAAATTCAGCACACGCCTTCTCATAGTCTGGCATGTTGCCTGGCCAATGCTTCTCAATAATCTCTCGTTCGCCCACGGTCTTTACAGTCCATCCGTATTCCGCTTGGTTTGTCAATGTATACACCTCTTTTGAAGACCACCTTTATTCAGCTTCAAAGGGTCTAACAACACAAATATCACTATTAATGATGTCCTATGCTCGCGCTGGTTTTACTTATATTTTGTGATGTCTATAGTAATTTAAAAGAAAAGGATCTCCAGTAAAAGCCAATTGTGTGAGAGCCGAAAACACTGCTTCGGGGAAAAAAACGTGCTTAAGCGTTCCAACCAGCATGTGGCTTCATTTTACTGTCGTTGATGCGCGACTTTCTGCAAGCGTCTTTGGGAGTGTATTTACGCTGCTGCCCGAGTTAAGCGTGCTTGTCGTAATCAACGCAACCAGATCCTGATTGCCAGATGTGTCAAAGCTCACATAGACGCCATACGTTCCATTAAGATACGTTATGGGGGCGGTCTGCACCTTCCACGCGTTGACCCCAGCAGCTTTAACCAAAACGTAGAGGTACTGGTTGCGCCCCATCCCTGAGTACGTCCCGGTAAGATAGGCATTACCCCGGCTTACTGTGGAGGGGACGTTGATCGATATTGACGCCTTTGTATCCACCGGACGGGGGGTTGCCGTGCTCGGAGTTGGCGTAGCTGCCCTCTGTACCGAGAACGTCGCAGTTACATCCGAACCGGCGTAATCATAATCGCCAGCAAAGGTAGCAGTTATCACATGCTTTCCGATTGTCAGATCTTGGGTCTGATTTATTGTCAAGTTAAGCGCTGCAAATCCCCAAACGGTTCGCGAGGTCTCTTTGTAAACGTTGTCGATCGCCCAGCGGATCTCTTTGTTATCCAAACCAGAACCACGCGTCATGTTAAGTTGGCATGCAAACGCCGCGTATTCGCCGCGGTTTACCACAGCTGGAGTGGTCATCTTAAGCGTGGTAGTAGCAGCAGGGGAGATCGTGGGACCCTCGCTCGCTCGATCTAAGCATCCTAATGTAATACTTACAATTAAGATTACTGCTAAGACGGCTAAGAGTTTGCGCATTACAGGTTATACTCCTATCTTCATGTGATAAAGATTGTGAAATTTCTTATAAGCAATATCCTTTATCTAGATGAACGCCGAGATGTAGTTGGCTGAATGAGCCGGCATAACCAGTAAAAGACAAGCAGTTTTGAACAAGTATGACACAAACAAAACGACCTTTTGATGTATTGTCCCGCAATATAGGGAAGAACGTTTCCATACGCTTGAAAGGGACACAAGTGGTCAAAGGGACGTTTTTAGGTTATGACCCTCACTGGAACATATCGCTTGCTGAAGCTGAGGAATGTAGGAACCACAGGCGAGTGCCGCTTGGAAAACTTATATTACGTGGTAACAATGTGCTATTCGTTTCTGAATTGGACCGCGACTAGTGTCAGTTAACTCCTCTTCACACCCCCTACTAATATGGATCTTTCTGATATCGTAATGGGTTTGCTCAACGATAGTGACACCGAAAAGACGCTCGTGACCGTTGCCGCTGACGGAAAAACTAGCCTAACGAACGTTAAAGCTATAAAGGCACCGAAGCCAAGCGTTATCGTTCTCGCGCAGCTTGAAGCAAAACAACTAAACAAAGAGCTCCTCAACCACATGGACGAAAGTAGCTTAGTATCGATCCTCTGCGTCTCAGTGAACGAAGAGCAGCGAACCGCCTATCAAATAGTCTGCAGTGTCAGCGAATTTCAAACCTCTGGTCCCCTTTACGAGAAGTTTCTCGACGAGTTACGGGCCCGTTATGTTGATCTCGACGGCGTTTGGGTGCTCGAGCCAGTTGATATTGTTGACCGATCAAGCAACTTTGATACTGAAGTGCTTGCGAAGTAGCAGAGAGTCTACATGCTTTGACGGCTAATCACTATGTAGCAAAATCCTTGTATACCATTTTTACCGTTCAAATGCCCGTAGCTTGCCACGCTGGCAAATGCATTTAAATCAAAAAAGCGGTGTGAAATAAAAAATGTAAAGCTTGCCTTTATCGGCAGACGCTTAGATCGCGTCGAGGTCACGTTTTCCCGTCCGAATCTGAACGACCTCTCCACACGTATTATAAGATAGCCAAATGATACTCACAAATGCATACGCCGAAAAAGATAAGAAAGGTATTGAGGACCGTTTCTTTCTTCACAAAGTCGCCGTAGAACAGCGTCAACCCAGGGACGGTCAACAACATCACGAGTGCAGTTTATACCAGCCTCCAAACGGTATCTCCCGTATCGAGAACAATAGGTACCATATAATATTCCCTTTTTATCCTACTTCCTACTAATGATTTAAAAGATTCTATTAAAGATTTTGTCAAAACGTTGATTTCATAAGGCCGCCGAATAGGTCAACGTATGCTTTTGATTTCACGCTTTAGGCCATTAATTTTGAGACGCGGTCACAAGCTGTGGCATACACTCGTTAATATGCGGAATAGCCATAACCGTTATCGAATCCTCAGCACTTATTTTATGCCGAGTGTTGTACGCATAGTCGAAAACGATATTATTTAGGTCATCCTCGAGCGCCACTTCGAGCTCTGTTAGAGCCTGCTCATCGTAGCTTAATGCAGGCTGTAACGCAACGCGGACTCCAGGTATAAGCCCAGTATCATCGTAAAAAAGCGTTAAATCATCGACATAATAGCCACGATCAGCACAAAACAGCGACGCGTGACTCTTCAACTTACTTTTCGCTTCTGAAACGACCGTCTTGAAGCTAAAGTGAATTCTTTCTATATTCATTCGGTTTGCCTCGGTCGAAAATCCTTGTACGTTATAGAACCGTTACATATTTAGCTGTAAGCCAATTCTAGCGTAAGGAACCGAAGCAAAACTGGGGATAGCGCGAGCAAGCACTTAAATAAGCTCACAAAAAGCGACGCACTAAACCCGTTCCTAATATCACAAAGTGCAGCTACTTATCTTGATTATTCGCTATCGGACCCACTGACGTCTACACCAGCTTGCTGAGCAACCGCCTTGAGCCTTTCGAGCAGTAAGATGTATCCGTCACGCATTGCATCGTGCAAACCGTCCCGCACACCCGCTTTATGGTACTTGTAGATGACAAATCTTTGCCAGTCTCGCTCTAAAAGCAGCCTATCGTCTGAGAGCGATGGTGCGGCAACCGCGCTTTCGAACTGTCTAGAATCCTCTACATATTTTTCAAAGCTTAAAAATTCATCGAGCAGTTGATTAAGATCAATCTCAGGGTTCATTAAGCAAGGACCTATGCGCTTCATATATAACTCTCTGCACAAACGCTTGTCGGAAACTGTTGTTCCTACCTTTTAAACTGCTTCTCTACGTATGAGCTGCTTTTCATTTCCTATCGCAGGGTTTCCATTGGAGCAAGACGAAGTACGTTGGTCTGCTTCAATGCAGACTTTGTCGATGTAGAGACTTCTGCGCCTTTTTTTCGTTTACAGGGCTAAAGAAAAGGTTTAAATAGTAGCTACAAGTCTATTACGAGAAATGAACTGTCAAGCATCGACCTTTGAGACCGAGCTCTTTGGGCTTGAACAAGAAGAAGATTTTGAAAATTTCCTAGATATTATCGACCTTAAGAATCCAAACTTTTCCCGGTACGTAAACGAGACTAAGATCGATTAAAGGTCGACGATGCGCGGAGATTATCCGTGTGGCACTTAGTAGCTTGACTGTGTATTGATCTCGAGGTTTTTTCAGCTTTTTTTCACCGTTGGTTGATCAAAAGCGCCTTGATTACATAAATTTCTGCTTTATCCTCCGCCGAATGCGTTTCTTTTGCAGTAGCGCTTTATAAATTTCCTTGATTGAAGCAGAGCTCTTACCAGATATGAACGTATGAACTCATCATTACTCTAAACTTGGTATCGTAGCTAGAGCTCTGTAGAAGCGTTAACGTCAGAATTGTTTGAAACTGCACCAAACGCACCGGTCGCTGTAATATTTAGAAAGGAAGTCGCCGTGCTGCTCTTATAGGTCGCGTCGCCGTAAAAATTCACCTGTAGCTGATGAGTTTTCAGACCCAAGTTATCGATGTACTCTCCGGTCAAGCTGAGCGTTGTAGCGTCGTTTTTCATTTGACTTTTGCCTACCGATCTTCCATCTATAAACCATTCGACGACCTTGCCGTTTAATGCACTTCCGCTACTATCCTTTAAGACCGCTTTTGACGAAACTGGCTCACCCAACGCGGCAGATGCCGAACTCAGTGAGATTTCAGACGCTTTCAAACTACTTGATCCTTGACTGCTTCCATTCTGATTGGACGTATTACCCACGCAGCCACTGACGAAGCAACAGCACAGCACTATGCAAAGCGCCAATGTTATCGTCTTCTGCACGCTCGCTACGAAGAGTGCGATTGAGATAAAGCTTTCTGCAATCAAAGCTGGGCAACTTGTGCGTGCACCGTCGTAATACGTAGAGCTGCGAACATTTTGAGACTTTGATAGTATTCAGATCGACATCGAAGCTCTCTCAGCGCAACTACTCGCCCACTGCTTGAGATGAAAATCGCTGTAGCTCTCGAAACTCCTGCTCAATCGCGCTCGGAAAAACGATGCATCGTTTAGCTTCGCCCTGTGGCAAACCGACTATGATCTCACCGCTTTCAAATTCATCAAGAACATCTAAGACGCACGTTTCAATTGATAGGCGTGACCAAGCCGGTACGTAGCGTTCAAAGCGATCTAACTGTTTGACATTTACTAAGACTTTTGGCACGTGCAGCGACCCATGTCGTGCAAGATCCGCTGCCTCGTTGATCTCGTCTTTCGTGACTTCACCGACATCAATGTCATCGATTCGAAGTCCAAACTCAATCAGAGCTGCTACCACCAGAAGCTTTGTAAGCTGACGCCTGCTCTCAGCGAGCCGTTTTTGTCTTGTGCCGCGTGTTGCCATGACTAGATCCCGCAGGCCAATTATGTCTGCCTTGATTCAAAAACCCCATCTTGCGATCCGCTCACTGTTGTTGTGTTTATGGAGTTTAGAAATGAATAAATATTACGCAGCTTCAGTGATAAAAAGCGTTTAAACTGGAGGTTTTTATGCGTGAGATTGAATATTACGAGCGCCCTTTTGACTACAAAAGAATTCTTGACATAAAGAAAACAGCAACACTCAACAAGTCACTTAGAGAGGGTATGGGATCACTAAAGCGTGTCCCGGCAAGCTTGGACATGCTCAATTTCCTTCCAGCACAACTGTATCACTTTCCTTTAAACTCTGAAGAACCCGTCAAAACTACAACCACTGTGGGAAAAAGCTCGAAGAAGCCAATTAACCTCGAGACACCTATTATGATTTCTGGCATGAGTTTTGGCGCCTTGAACAGAGAACAAAAAATCGCGCTCGCAAAGGCGTCAACGCTCGCGGGAACAGCGACAAACACTGGAGAAGGGGGGATGCTTGATGAAGAACGCGAGTTTGCAAAGTATGTTACGCTGCAGTATTCAACCGGACACTTCGGCGTCTGGAATGAGCGACTCAAACAAGCAGATATGGTTGAGTTTCGTTTAAGTCAATCAGCATACCCTGGGACTGGCAGTCTAGTTCCTGCCAACAAAGTTACTGAGCTCATTGCTAAGACGCGCGGCATTCCTGTTAGCAGCGACGCTCGAAGTCCTGCTCGGCACCCTGATATTCATAACGCTGAAGATCTCAAACACAAAATCGAAACCTTGCGAGATATCACAGAAGGCCGGCCTATCGGCATCAAGTTTGCCGCAGGACACGTCGAGAAGGACCTCGACATTATTGTCTACGCTGAGCCTGACTATATCGTCGTTGACGGGTTTGGGGGAGGGAGTGGAGCCCCCCCAAGCCACATTAGAGACAATTTTGGGGTTCCCATCATCAACTTTCTGCCTCGAGCGCACCGATATCTTGACGAGATTGGATATCGTGAGCATGTCGACCTCATCGCGGCTGGAGGATTGCGCACATCAGGGGATTTCGCTAAATGTTTAGCGCTCGGAGCCGACGCCGTCTATATTGCCACGTCTGCACTTTGGGCAATGTCATGTGAGTACTATCGCATTTGTGAGACTAACCAGTGTCCTACCGGAACGACGACTCACGACCCCGCGCTTATAAAACGTTTTAACGTCGAGAGGGGGGCTCAGAAGCTCGCAAATTTCATTCGAGTCTCAACGTTAGAACTTGCTGATATTTCAAGAGCGTTGGGTAAAGAGGACGTACACGGGCTGGACGTACATGATCTAGTTTCTCTCACGCGCGAAACAAGCGAACTTTCCGGAGTGAGCTATCCATCTGTGACTTAATCTGATTGTTGTAGCTTACGAACTGCTCATGATTTTATTGTGATAAACGATGCGTTTGCATTGATCGACCACGAATTATAGCAACTCAGACGACGCTTGCTTATGCGGCGACTGCGTAGAGAGACGACCCACTTCCATTAATGCAAAGATTTAGTTTTGTTTGGCTCTCTTACCACGGTGCAAAATGGCGTAATTTTGGCACAGTTTTGGTGTAATTTGGATATTTTTTGTCGTAGCTCAAGCACTAGCAAGCGCTCAACTAAAAAGCAAAAAGGCTTTTGTTTGCGGTAAAGTTAAAGTATAACTACGCAGATGGCATGACACTCTCTGCTAGCCATGAAGCTCTTCAAAAAAGACTCAATTTCGCAGCGTATCTACAAGTACGTCGACGATTTTCAACGAGGAGTCCAAAACAACAACTACCAGGCGGCACGGGACGCCGTTGAAAAAGCGCTCAAAATTGATCCTGACAACAAAGGATTGCTTGACATGAAGCAAACAGTGCTGGAGCTCGTGAAAATGCAAAACTCGCGCGATAGACCCGCTTTGAGCGATGTTACGCACGTCATTACGGAAGGAAAGGGATCCAACGCGCACCCTTCAGCCGATGAGTGCGAAAGCGTTGAAGCCATCCTTCAATTGTACGGCGAAGCGCTTATTGTTGGAGATGCTGATGCGGCAGCGTCCATGTGGGACGAATCGAGCGCGCATCTCACGTATGTCTCAACGGATCACGGGGCAGTCCGCAAAGGCTATCGTGAGATCCAAGACGCTCTTAAATATGCGACGTCTAACTACAGCTACATGACATATGCGTTGGTCGAGCATAGCGAAGATGATGCCAATCTCGTTTATGCTCTTTATGAAGTTCGTGTCGCACGATTATGGGATGCCTACGCGAATATTCCTGGATGCAAACGTGTGACTCTTGTGCTCTGTAAGAAAGGACGTACCTGGAAGATTGTTCACGGTCACGAATCTGCCTTTTCTTGTCTTGGATGAAAGAAATGCTAATCGAACGTTGGGACAACATGAGTAGCTTTTAGTAACTGAGCATTTTTCTAGTGCATCAACGACAAATCACAATAAGCTGAGTTCGGTTGTTCACTTAACGCTTACTGTAGAGCTCATTTCTCGAATTGTATGGCATTCGACAGATCAAGGTTAGCGTGTACGTTCAACGAACTAAAAAGCTCCAAAAGCTCCGACTCCGGCTATTAAAGCGAAGGCCATTAAAAACAGCGCTACGATTATCAATCGCTCGTTTGCGGTTATTCTTGAGTTAGGGTCTCGCTTTTTTCATTCCCTGTTTTGTCCCACCGTCTTAAGGATGATACCAAGGCACAAAGCAACAACAGAGCCAACAACTAAACCAAGTATCAGTTCATCCATAGTATCAGCCTACTGATGATGCCTACGAGTCCCATCGTCCTACTTCAAGGTCTCTATTAAAAACCGCACGAATGCCCAAGACATTTTTTTCTCGATTTACGCCGCCTCACGCTTGAGGCTCACATCTCGTTCTTTACTAGGGAGGGGCCCCGCGAAGCTAAGGATGACTTTCTCAAAATCCAGACCTACACATTTATGAAGTTACTTATCAACTTTAATTGAGAAACTATGCCTAAAATTATCCATTTTGAAATCTCCGCGGACGATCCGACGAGAGCATCTGTGTTTTATGAGGGCGTCTTTAGCTGGAGCATCAACAAATGGGAAGGACCAGTTGACTACTGGCTTGTCAGCACTGATGATCGCGGCCAGACCAGCATTAACGGAGCGATCAGGCAGCGCATGAGAGACGAAACGACAGTTAATACCATCGACGTTCCCTCTATCGATGAGTTCACACAGAGGGTAGTCAGCGCAGGAGGGTGCATTGTTATAGCCAAGTCGGTCGTCCCTGGGGTTGGATACCACGCTTATTGTGCCGACACAGAAGGAAACCTTTTTGGGATTATGCAACAAGATCCTTCGGCCCAATAACGTGACTGTTGGATTTTGCCGATCCTGTTATGAACGTTTAGCTGAGAGCTACTTTGTGTCGGATTCGCGCGTAGAAACACTTTCATGCCGCGCAGAAGAGCATTAAATACAACCGTCCATATTTGTATATGTTGATGCTGGAGAGCGAGGGCCCGCCCAATGGGCTACCTCGAAGTATATTTGTTGCGGCGGGCTGACGCTCTGTAGTGACCTACTAAGCTGGCCCTGTTCCCGGTAGGGAAAACCCAAAGTCGCTTTTATTTTGCTTGACGCTTTGCATTTGTCGCATTATCCTCTTGAGCTTTGGCGCTCTGTTCACGATGCTTCACTCACGTAAATCCGCTACACAAGCGATTGAAGGAGAAAAAACTGACACCAAGAGGCGACAAGGTATAAACAAATCATAATGAGCCAGACAAAAGCCGATCGTCTTCTTCTACGCGATTGAGCCATTCATTGACTAAGCAGTTGAAAACGGTCTCCTGCTCGACTTCAAGCCCGTGCCCGGCTCTATCCAATATCGCGAACGTTCCGCGGGAGAAGTTCTCGACAAGTTTGAGTGAATCCCTATATCCAACTGAGGTATCTTGGCGTCCAGAGAATATAAGTGACGGTCGATCAAAGGAGTGCTCAAGCTGGTCTACATCAAAGGAGAGGCTATACCCATGCTTTTGAAACTGTGCGAGAAACGCTCGATCTTTTGTGCGCATCCCTGGAATGATGTCCTGTATAAATCGATTCCAGCGCTTTTGATCCTGCACAACGAGCACGCGCTCAAACAAGTTTTTGCACTCGGAATGTTCGATACCTGCTAGGAATGATTCGTCTCTCACGAATATCTGTTTCCTTGGTACTTCGCGTCTATCTCGATCAGCTACAATGACGGGGCAGATGAGAAGGGCACCTTTGAGACGTTCAGGTATCAATTTAACGATTGCTCTAGTTAGATAAGCCCCATAGGATTCACCAGCAACCAAGAAAGAGTCACAATCTACGACTTTATTTACAAAAGCCAAGACCGCTTCAAGCATCTGATCTGCATTGTTTAACCAGTGAGGCGCCGGCGTGCGGCCCATTCCCGGCAAGTCGAAGTAGATGCGTTTCCATCCAGAGCGGCTTTCAAAGATAGGCTCCATACAGCCGGTCATAACATGGCGGTCAATGCCAAATCCGTGGATCATCAATACAGGCATTCCTTCGCCACGTATTTCGTATTGGAAGTGTAGATCGTTTACTTCACATTTCATCTTTAGTTTAGTGAGAGACGGAGCTTAAAAGTTTAGCGTTTGCAGCTAAGATGTAATTGTTTTGTGGCAAGTACGATTATTTCGTTGCTCACGCGCTCTTCTCGCTTGTGGTAATGCTATCTCAACCATCTGTATCTAGTTACGCTACCCTTGACCCTCTTCAAATCTTTTAACAATCGTGGCCACGAACTGTTGTGGTTCAGAGATACCAGCGGGTCTTTCTAAATAGGATGAACAATATATGACTGCATAGCACTCCTCACAGAATTGCCGTCTCACTAATTACGCTTGTTAACGGATACTGTTGGGGGCGGCGCCGCGTGTCTCCAAAATGAGGTAGTCACGCTCTGTGCGAGACACACGGCTTTGGATGCCTTTCCCAACTGATTCTCCCAAGAACGAAGTACTATTTTAATTTGTTGGAATAAGGGCAACGGTTCTACTGCAACTGACAGCCACTGCTTCATAGCAGAGCTTTGGCAAAACAAGCCTTCAGTTCAGCTTTGCACCGTTCGCACAACCATCCTTACCCGTATACTGGTCTTTGATGTGGAAAATATGCACATCTTGCGCGAAACTATATATGATATCTGCATACAGGTAGTTATCTAAAAAAAGGAGGTGACGTATTGTATAGAGCAAATACTAGAAACAATTTCGGCGGCGGCTACAAGAGTTATGACAGTAAACCAAAGGCTGCTCCTGTAGATGTCGGAAAGCAATATGACGTTAAAATCGAAGATATTGCTAAACAGGGCGATGGCATAGCTCGCATTAGTGGTTTCGTGATTTTCATTCCACACACCAAGATCGGTGACGAAGTTAAGATTGAAATCAAGGCTGTGAAGCGCAACTTCGCTTTTGCTGAAGTAGTCGAAGAGTAACCTAGCTTGTTGAACTACGAAATAGACTGAATTGATGGATTAACTGCATTATTGTTAGAAGTTTGCGCTGCGCGCCTTGACGAATATGTTGTTCTTCCATCTACCTTTTTGATTGGTTTTTGCAGTCAGTGTTCTGATGCCCTTCTCTTGAGTTTCTTTTTCTGAGTTATGTCTATTTTTTTTACGACGAGAATACAAGGTGGGCGCCGTGATTGTATATCATTGTCTTTCGAACTTTTCCAAACGCGTAGAGCGCGTTTCCAGGATCTATAGCATAAACGGCGTCTCCGAGCATTGCCATTGATGCAAGTCCACCGCTTGTTTCAACCGCTTCGATCGCATCTTGAGCTTTTGGACTTATGAGCTCAGTATCGTAGGCAAATTGTCTCGACAAGCGCATAAACTCGTCAAAAGTTGGCTTCTGTAAAAGCTTCTGTAACGCAGCCGATCCAAACTTGTTTATAACGGTAATTTTGTCTCGGTCTGCCAAGATTTCCGGAGTTGGGAGGGGACCAAAGACGACATAAGAAACCTCGAGTGGGGGCGTAGGAATTTGAAAAACCGCGTGTTGTTGACGAACGACGATACCCCCTACTGCTTGGGCGACTACGTCGCCAACCCCAGTTTTGTTTGTAATTTCTGCCCTTTGTGCAATATCACATAGGGCATTAAAGCTGCGTTTAAGTCCCCAAAGTTCGTTTAAGGCAAGGGCGGTGCTTAAAGCTCCGGCGCCACTAGTCCCAAGTCCGCAGCCCATCGGCCCCGCTAGCTCGGTCCTAATATCGGCGATCTTATCAGACAGCGAGGCTGCGACTGTTTTTGTGGTCGGTGCTAAATCCTGTTTTCGGTTAATATAAACGCTACCGTGTCCTTCAGAGGCTTCAGTCACGGCGCCGTCGGCAATAACAACGCCGCACCCAATTGAGGAAACATTTTTCTGGTCAGACTTCAATGCGAAAAACCCTGTAATATGAAAGGGACAAAACGCTTTCATTTCTGGTTCATTCTCTGGACAACAGCATCGATAATCTTAACAGCGAGATAAGTTTTGTCCCCTTCATACCGTTCGACGTGCGAATTTACGATGTAAATTTCGTTGTCTTTAGTGCCCATACCTCGCACAGTAACGTCGTTTGCAACCACTAAATCCACGGGAATTGAATGGGCACATTCTATAAGTTCATCAGGAGTCGTGTTAGTTTCCGCTTTAAAACAGACGATAAAAAGATGTGGATACTTCGCTCGAACCATGTCGGTGAGCTTAGGGACGTTTCTCAACTCGAGATGAAGCGCTTGACCGGATCTAATCTTTTCATCGTGTTTATCAACGGTAAAGTCGGAGATAGCCGCTGTATTGATGAATATATCGTATCCTTTCTCTAGCTCCACGAGGACTGCTTCGCTCATCTCCGCTGCACTTTCCACACGTATCTGATTTACGAGCTGTGCGGTGTTATTGTGCACGATAGTAACGTCAGCTCCCCTTCTAAAAGCTTCATAAGCAATTTCCCTGCCAGTTCGCCCTGAGCTTCTTGTGGTGAGAATGCGAATCGGGTCTATGGCCTCTATCGTCGCGCCGCTTGTTATCAACACTTTCTTTTTTGCTAGATCCCCTTGGGACAGGAGCCGCTCGATTGTGAGCAAGATTTCGCGTGTATCGGCGAATTTTGCCCTATCTTCTTCGAGGCGTGGCCAAACGAAATGAACTAGCTCTTCTAGGCGATTGATGTTCTCTCTTACAAGTGGCTGAGAATACATAGATAAGTGCATTGCAGGAACTATCACGACAGGTTTGCCCGATCCTATGGCTGTGACCGCACACGTCGTTACAGGAGTATCGTCAATGCCATGTGCAACCTTACCTATCGTATTTGCTGTACAAGGCGCAATTAAAAGCATGTTTGCCGAACCGTCCTTCCCTAAAAAAGCGACGTGCTCAACCTTTCCCGTGAGTTCATTGATCACAGGGTTCTGTGAGGCGTATTCCAAGGCATTTGGGTGTAGTATTTGCCGTGCTGCTGGCGTTGTAACGACGTGCACCATTGCGCCCCGGCGCCTGAGCTCGCGGATCAGCTTGATAGTCTCTATTGCTGCGATACTGCCTGTGACACCTACGATGACGGTTTTACCTTCCAAGCTCTTCATATTCGAATAGGTGGTTGTGTTGTAAGTTAGAGTCTGCTTAGTTCAAAGATTAACTTTTGCATCGAACTACAAGAATCCGTTACGCGCATCACATCAGACGAACATTACTACGATCAAACGCGATGGCACCGTGCTCACTGTAATTAGAAGTGGAAAGTCCTCTCTAAATGCTATCAAGCGAAATACATAATACCCGTCCGTTCGTCTGAGAATGTAATGACGCAGAACATCATTCGGAAGGGCCGTCTAATGGAGTTCGATGAGCGCGCATCACGGTTTATTACCTCCATCGCCGCAGATGCGTGGCTTTTTCGTTATGACATTCTCGTCGATCTCGCGCATGTGAGAATGCTCAATAAGCAGGAGATAATCTCACAAAAAACCTATAACGCACTTAAACAATCATTGCTTAACATAAATGAGCGCGGTTACGCATTTTTACCGAAAGATGTTGACGATGTCCATGTTGCAATTGAAACGGCGCTAACGGATGAGGTTGGGCCTGAGCAAGCTGGCTGGCTGCACCTAGGTCGTTCGAGAAATGATGAGGTTGCAGCGTGTATTCGCATGGCTGTGCGTGATGAGTTGCTTTTACTTAAGGATGCCATTCTTGCCCTGCAAAGCACCCTATTAGAACGGTCTACTGAAAACCTAGCTACCATAATGCCTGGCTTTACACATTTGCAGCACGCTCAGCCTACGACGCTCGGGCACCATCTGCTCGCACATTATGATGCATTGGAGCGAGACTTGGCACGTTTGGGGAACTGCTATGATCGAACAAACAAATCGCCATTAGGAGCAGCAGCTTTTGCCTCTACTGGCTGGCCGGTCGATCGGGATTCGACCGCATCAGCCCTCGGTTTCGACGGGATTATTGAGAACTCGATGGATGCAGTGAGCACTCGCGACTTTGTCATAGAGGTGCTAGCAACTGCCTCAAATTTTATGATCACACTTAGCCGCCTTTCCGAAGAGCTCATACTCTGGAGCACGTCCGAGTTTGGCTATGTGGAACTGGATGACAAGTTTGCTTCGACAAGCTCTATTATGCCACAGAAGAAGAACCCTGACCCGCTTGAATTGACGCGCGCAAAAACGGGAACGGTTATCGGAGCACTCACGGCTAGCTTGGTAATTTGCAAGGCGCTTCCATATAGCTATAATCTCGACTTACAGGAAATTACGCCGCATTTGCACGAAGCCATTAGTGACGCAATCGACTGTGCTTGGATTGTTCAAGCTATTCTACAAACGCTTATCATTAAGAGAGAGAGGCTAGCTGATATGAGTTCCGTAGGTTTCACAACGGCAACCGAGCTGGCCGACACTATTGTTCGTACGACGAGTGTTCCCTTTCGAACCGCACACACCATTGTTGGCGAAGTCGTGAGAATAGGTAACTGCGATTTTGATACAATCGATAGTGTAGGAAAAAAACATGTTGGAAAGCCCTTGGCACTCCTCGGTTTGACAGCTAGTGACGTCAGAGAGGCTCTCGACGTCAGTCATAACATTGCTAAAAGGAACGTGAAGGGCGGGCCAGCAGCAAGTGAGGTAGCTCGTATGATAAAAGCACGACGCACGCGTTTGCGATCTCAACGACGACGCCTCTCGCTACAACAGAACGCCCTGCAAATGGTGGAGAAGGCCCTGTTGCACCATACAGATGTCTAAAATGGACGACATACGACACGGGGATCGCGTCAAAGTGGTCAAAGACGGAAAAGAGTTTTTTGGCGTGCTTATGCCGAGTGCCACCGCCTATGTAGTAATTAAGCTAGACAGCGGTTATAACGTCGGTTTTGCACCTGAGGGCCTAAAGATTTCGCTCGTTGAAAAAGGAGCACCTGTAACGGCTAAAAGACTGCCTAGGCCCGTGCGTCCTGAGTTGCCGCGTTTGAGCATTATCTCGACTGGAGGCACCATCGCAAGTAAAATTGACTACCGAACAGGAGCGGTAACGAGTCAGTTCGACGCTGAAGACATAATCGACGCAATTCCCGGATTAGCGGAAATCGCTGACATCGAAGGTATGGTGCTCTACAACATTCTAAGCGAAAACATGCAGCCAGAGTTGTGGTCAGAGCTTGCCGTATGCGTTTATAATAAAGTACGTGCAGGAGCTTACGGGGTGCTTGTGACGCACGGGACAGACACTTTAGGATACAGCGCTGCAGCTTTATCATTCATGTTGCAGGTACCTGTGCCAGTCATGCTCGTCGGCTCGCAGAGATCGGCTGATCGTCCGAGCAGTGACAACGTCGTTAATGCGACCTGTGCAGCTGTGGCAGCTACAAGTGACCTTGCAGGCGTTTTTACAGTAATGCATGAGGATGCATCGGATGACACATGTCTCGTTCATCTGGGAACTCGTACGAAGAAGATGCACACATCACGACGCGACGCGTTTCGATCGGTCAATGCTGAACCGGTGGCTCGCGTTAATTATCAGGAAAGATCGTTGCGATTTTTAACTGATCGCATTGGTCGGGGTAGCTATGAACTCTCCGTTCGTCCAAAGATCGAGCCAAAATGCGCTCTTATAAAATTCTTCCCGGGAGCAAATCCCAACATTATGAACTTCTATTTGGAGCAAGGATACAAAGGCTTAGTTATTGAAGGAACAGGCTTAGGCCACGTTATGAGTGAGTGGGTCCCATATGTGAAAGAAGCAACGGAAGCTATCCCGGTTGTGATGACCTCTCAGTGTGTCTACGGTACTGTGTGCGATAGGGTCTACGACACCGGTCGTGACCTCTTGAAAGCCGGGATAATTGAAGGTGACGATATGCTCAGTGAAACGGCACTCGTTAAACTAATGTGGGTGCTTGGCCAGACGTCTGATCGCGAAGAGATTCGACAGCTTATGAAAACAAACATTGCTGGCGAAATAACTGTCGACGAGAGCAGGACGTGGCGTGTGTTTGAGGAGTTACCGTGAAGGATCACGACTATATGAAACTTGGCCTGAAAGCCGGGTTGGAGATCCATCAGCAACTCAACACCACATCAAAGCTTTTTTGCAGTAGTGTGGCTGAGTTGAAAGACACTAAAGATGCGACTTATGAGTTTTATCGCTACTTGCGCCCTTCCAAGAGTGAATTGGGCGAAATTGACCGAGCTGCAATGGAAGAGGGCGTTGGCACTAGGCGGTTTACTTACAAAGCATATGCGAGCACAGGCCTTGTAGAAAATGACGATGAGCCGCCGATGGAAATGAACCTAGAAGCCCTCAAAATTGCACTTCAAATAGGCCTGTTGCTTCAGATGCAACCGTTCGAACAAGTCCATACTATGCGGAAACTGGTAATCGACGGGTCGAATACAAGTGGCTTCCAACGAACGGCGCTTTTAGCAGTAGACGGCCAAGTATCGCTCAGGAGCAGCCTTGTTAGGATCGACACGCTTTCCGTCGAGGAGGAAGCAGCGCAAATCGTCGATAAGGACGTCTATTCGCTTGATCGGCTCGGCATTCCTCTTGTTGAAATCGGCACTGCCCCTGATTTAAAGACGCCTAAGATGGTAAAAGAGCTCGCTCTTACACTTGGAACTATCTTGCGCGCTTGCGCTGTTAAGCGAGGACTGGGAACGATCAGGCAGGATATAAATATATCCATTGTAGGGGGTGCGCGGGTCGAAATCAAAGGCGTGCAAGCGCTTGAATTAGTTGAGGATATCGTACGCTTTGAAGTCTCGAGGCAGCTTAACTTACTCAAGATCAGGGATGAGCTGCAAGCCCGAGGGGCGCGCGTAGGAATCCCCATTGAAGTCACCTCGCTATTCACCCGGACTGGATCAAAAATCCTTAAGCAGAAACGGGTTTGGGGAGTGTTACTTCCTGGTTTTGCCGACCTCGTTGGAAAAGAGATACAGCCGGGTCGCCGATTAGGTTCCGAATTCGCAGATCGTGCAAAAAAGAAGGGTGTTGCAGGCATATTTCACACTGATGAGCTGCCACGCTATGGAATCTCAAGCAAAGAAAAAGATGCTGTGCTGCAGTTCCTAGAGGCTGAAGAACGCGACGCAGCTGTCATACTTGCTAACGAGAGTGCTAAGATTTGTGTTGAAGCAATATCTGCAGTTATAGAACGCGCGAGAGAAGCTACTGAGGGCGTGCCTGAAGAGACGCGCCGCGCTTTAGATGACGGGTGCTCCGAATACCTACGACCCCTACCCGGTGCCGCCCGCATGTACCCAGAGACGGACGTCTCCCCAATCTCCCTCCCGAAAAAAGTTATCGAACGCGTTAAGCTACACTTGCCAGAGAAGCTTGAAGATAGGACGAAGCGATATAAGCGTGACTTCTTTTTAAACGATGAATTGGCTCATCAAATCGCGCGGTCTGAAAACAATCGACTTTTTGAACAAGTTATGGGACTTTGGCGCGAGAAAGACAGCGGTATAACAAAAGACGAAACGAAGGATGCTGCAACACTTGTGGTCCGCACACTAGAAGGAGTCGTCGCGGAACTTAAGAGGGATGGCGTGCCCGTTGATAGACTTAAGCGTAAACACATCCTCGATGTTTTCCAGCTCGTGAGATGTAAGGCTATCTCCAAAGAAGGCGTGCCTGAGGTTCTTCGAATGCTGGCTGAATGTGATACGAAAACTGCTGATGAAGCCGCGAAAGAACTGGGATTTATCATGTTAAGTGAGCGCGAGCTTAAAGCGATCGTTGATGAAGTCGTTCAGTCGCAACTCGATCTCATTAAGGCACGGGGCGTAGGAGCTATAGGCCCGTTAATGGGTGTCATCATGAAACAAGTCAGGGGCAAGGCGGACGGTAGACTCGTAAACGAAGTGCTACAGGCCAAGGTTCTATCTGTCCTTCAGTAGGATGGTCTTATGTCGAGCACAGAACTCCTGTATGAGTTGGTGAAAATTCCAAGTACCAGCACTAACGAGCGTGAAATTAGCATTTTTCTCGAAAATAAACTCGTGGATCTGGGAATGGAAATCACGCGCTCTGGTAACAGCCTCATCGGTAAACTTGGCCGAGGACGACCTACTCTAATGTTGTGCGGGCACCTTGATACCGTGCCGCCTTTCTTTCCGCCCCAAATTAAAGGGACGAGATTGTTTGGGAGAGGGGCAGCTGACGATAAAGGGGGTCTCGCCGCAGTCATCAATGCGATTGCTCGTGTCGAACAAAGCAAGCTAAAAGGCACGTTGCTCACGACCTTAGTTGTCGATGAAGAGCTTAAAAGTCAAGGGGCTCAAGACATCTTACCTTATGTAGAAGCGGATTTCGGCGTCGTATGCGAGCCGACTAATCTCAAGATAGTAAACGGACATAAAGGTCGCATGACCTTTTATATTGAGACCATCGGAAAATCAGCGCACGCCAGCAAACCAGAGCTCGGCAAGAATGCCATTGTCGCAATGGCAAAGCTTGTAGTGCTTATCGACGAAATGCGACTAATAAAACATCCAGTGCTTGGCTCTGAGACTTTGACCGTCAGCGCAATAACTGGAGGTGACGCACCTAACATAGTTCCTGACCGATGCCGAATCGGTGTCGATTATCGCTATGTGCCCCCTCATGACGCATCTAGCGTTCTAGAGATGCTCAAAGCAAAACTACCTGAAGCAAAAATCGAATTTGCAGAAGATCTGAAAAATTTTTCGCGACCATTTTATTTGTCAAATCATGAAATTATCACGCTTTTAGACGAATCTATACGTTTTATCGGAGAAAATCCGCAGGTAGTGACGATGGATGCGAGTACTGACGCTTCACGTTTTAACGAGGCAGGAATACCTACCGTCGTCTTTGGACCGGGCGACATCGCGCAAGCGCACACTACAGATGAATGGATAGACCTTAGAGAGGTGGAAACGGCAAGTGCGATTTTCAGAGAGTTGATCAAGAGGGTCTTAATGGCGTGACATAAAACCGTTTTCAGCCACAATTTAAGCGGTTTACAGAAAGGTTTTTTGAGCTAACGTTGTTGGGTTAAGATCTCTGGTTAAAAAAAGCAGCAGGAAAATAACATGCGCAAAGGCACTATGTTACTATATAGCTATGTTACACTACTCTTTAAATCAGATTCTAATTAACGAACTATGCTTATTGTATCAGTCAACTTTTTGTTACTCGCTTCTCTCCTACTCTTGCTACTTGTGTTCGGGTTCGAAACTGTAGGCTTCAAATTGTCAGAAGCACTCTTGATCTTTATCGGTTCAACTGTTCTTTTTCTTACTTCATTTCCTTCAATATTGCTATATTTTCGAGGTTCATTAGGTTTTGGCATCATCGACGTGCCGCTTGGGGTCCTGCTGTTCCAGGACTTCCTCACTGTTGGACCAAGAAATGAACTTGCCATTGGATTCGATTTGGCAGGTTTCCTTATTCCGTTCTTTATTTCGCTTAAGATGATTATCGATCACAGAAGCCCTATTCGAGCAAGCCTCATTGGAGTTTCCGTCATTGCCATCTTCTCTTACCTCAGTTCGGGGTATTTGGCAGGAGAAGGAGTTATTATCCAGAACATCTACGCTATTGCAATTGCTGCCAGCATTGTAGGTATTGCGCTAGCCAAAAAGCAATGGGCAAGCGTCGGTCCAATTGCTTACGTCTCGGGTTCGTTGGGCGTGCTGCTTGGTGCAGATGTAGTTCGTATCGGTAATATCCTATCTTACCATCCAAGTGGCTTTGCTTTTGCATCGATTGGAGGTGCCGGTGTTTTTGATGCGATTTTTTTGGTGGGGGTTCTCGCTGTGACTATCGACGTGATTTTTGTAGAAAATGTCCGATTAATAAGTTGGATCCAAAGACGTTTTGCCTAAGAAACTGGCATCAAAGTAACGTTGATTTCAAACTTTAGATAAGCAAGCTGAAAATGCTGAAGTGCGCGTGCCTCCTAAAGAAAGCGTTTTATAGGTAGCTCTTCAATAATTGTTGTAAGTACGTGTATGTATTTTAGGGATAGTCTTCTTCGTCAATTCGAGAATGAATAAAGAAATAATCACTTTTTTTGACACAACACTACGTGACGGAGAGCAAACGCCGAACGTTTCGCTCACTGACGACCAGAAGCTTACCATCGCTAAAGCCCTAGACAAGCTAGGCGTCGACGTCATCGAAGCGGGGTTTCCTATTTCCTCAAAAGGGGAATACAACGCGGTGAAGGGTATCGTGGATGCGGGTCTGCGAGCAACTGTGTGCGGTCTCGCACGCGTTGTAAAACCGGATATTGATGCGTGCTTAGGTGCCGGTGTTGGACTTATTCACGTTTTCGCCTCAACGTCAGACGTGCAGCTCAAATATTCAATGAAAAAAACGAGACAGGAAGTTTACGATTTGTCAATTGACGCAGTTGAATACGTACACGATCAAGGGACGAAGTGCCTCTTTTCTGCAATGGACGCTACCAGGACTGAAATGGACTTCCTCCGACACATCTGTCGAGGAGTAGAATCTGCACGAGCTGATATTATCAACATACCTGACACGGTAGGAATTATGGCCCCTTCGCGGATGTTTGACTTTGTTAAGGAGATCAGGAAAGCCGTGAAAGTCCCCATTGACGTACACTGCCACAATGATTTCGGATTGGCAGTTGCTAATAGCTTATCAGCAGTCGAAGCAGGCGCCAATCAAGTCCAAGTAACGATTAATGGCATTGGTGAGAGAGCGGGGAATGCTGATCTCGCTCAAACGGCAATGAGCTTGTCAAGTATTTTTGGGGCGAAGTTGAACATTAACTCGCAGTACCTTCTAGAGACCTCACGACTGGTCGAACGTTTTACCAGAATAAACATGCCCCCCACGATGCCAATTGTAGGGGAAAACGCATTCTCGCACGAATCTGGTATTCATTCGCGCGGTGTAATAGAACGCACAGATACATTTGAACCTGGAATTATGACACCAGAAATGGTAGGCCAACGCCGCAGACTCGTAGCAGGTAAGCACGCTGGTAAGCACGCGGTGCGCCAGATGCTTAAAGATGCACACTTTGACGTTAGCGAAGAAGAGCTAGTTCTTATAATGGGCCGCGTTAAAGAAATCGGTGACAAAGGTCGGCGAGTTACGGACGTCGACTTGTATGCTATCGCAGAAGCCGTGACGAGTCAAGTTTTGAAACCCACAATCTTGCTTGAAGAACTATCGGTAATGACTGGCAATCGCGTTACGCCAACCGCAACGGTGAAAGCAATTGTTGAGGGTAAAACAAAAATTGGGGCCCGAGTCGGCATTGGTCCTGTCGACGCCGCTATCAATGCAGTTCACGACATCCTTGGAGGGACTGACGTGCAATTACGAACGTTTAGGATCGACTCTATTAGTGGGGGGAGCGATGCACTCGCTGACGTCGTCATAGGTGTTGAAGATTCGAAAGGCAACTTCGTGACGGCCCGAGCAGCTAGAGGAGACATCGTAATTGCATCCGTCGAAGCAATGATCAGCGCAATAAACCGACTAAAGGCAAGAGACGGTGCGTAGTTTGAGATGGCATCTTTTAGACACCCACTGCCACATCGATATGCCTGCGTTTGACCGAGATCGTCAATCAGTAATTAACAGAGCGTTAGATGCGCGGATCGCCATTATTAATTCGGGTATTAGTCTCAGATCGAATAAAGCAACGAAAGACTTGCTTCAGCATGAGAACATTTACGCAGCGTATGGGTTAAGCCCGCTAAACTTAGACGAAAAAAAACACGTCGAAGTATTCATTCGACGCAATGCGGATTCTGCAATAGCGATTGGAGAAGTGGGATTAGACTTTTATCATGCTACGGAGGAACATCAACGAGCGGAGCAAGAGGATACGTTTCGCATATTTATTCGACTAAGCGAGGAGCTCAACTTGCCGCTTGTGATCCATAGTCGAGATGCCGAAGAACGCGTTTTCAAGCTCGCACACAGTGTTGACCAAGCAGTATACCATTGCTACGGTGGCAACGCCGAGTTGCTTAATGCTATAGTTGACTGCGGACACTATATTTCAATTCCAACTAGGGTTTGTAAATCGCCACACCACCAGAAGCTTGTGGAGGGTGCTCCGCGAGAAGCAATCTTAGTGGAAACCGATAGCCCATATCAGGCAGCTCATCGGGGTCGGAACGAACCTGCGTTGGTCGGAGATGCGGTCGTTGCCATATCGCGGATATGGGATATGACCTTTGAAGATGCGGCCTCTATAATCATGAAAAACACCTGCAGGGCTTTTAATCTTGTTTAAAACGGTCATTTTGAAAGTATAAAGAAAAAGATATATAATACGCCGCAGTAAATTCATTTTGTATGTACCATTTTTGCAATAGCAGGAGTTTTTGTAATTATGCCCCGACATATTCCACATATAAAAGATATATACAAGATTCGGACGATAATCAGCAGGAGAGAAAAAGCCCATAAGGGTATTGGACTGCTGGTTGATGGGCCTAATATGCTGCGCAAGGAATTTCAGATTGACCTTGAGGAAATACGAAACACCTTGAAGGAATTTGGCGACATCAAAGTAGGTAGAGTCTACCTTAATCAGTATGCGTCTGAGAAACTTGTAGAAGCAATCGAGAACCAAGGATTTGAACCAGTAGTCAGCTCAAGCGACGTAGACGTTCGACTTGCAGTTGAAGCTACTGAGCTTATATTTAATCCTAATATCGATATTATCGCGATAGTCACCCGTGATGCTGATTTTAAGCCGGTCCTGTCGAAAGCGATGGAGCACGGCAAAGAGACTATAATTTTCGGGGCAGAACCTGGCTTCTCGACAGCGCTAAAGAATCTCGCTGACGTCGTCGTGATATTAAGCGAATCGAGTGACGCTGGAGTTGCTAGGCCGGACAGGTTCGAACAAAAAGAAAAGGAGGTCTATTCAAAGCCAACGTGAGATAGCCTCTCCTTGAAGACAAATTGCTGAATTACGCGCCCTGTGGAACGGTTCCACCGCCTAGTGCTTTTTGTAGTTGCTGTTGTAGCTGTTGGAAACGCGTTTGGACGCGTTCTTCTTGCCTTTGGAGGCTTTTCAGACGCACGTCAAACGTTTCTTTTTTTTCAGTAAGCTCCTCTTTAACCTGGTCCTTGTTCGAACGAACGAGGATCGTTCCAACGGTCTTGAAGATAACCGCTTTTTCGTCAAGCTTGTCAAGCTCTGCTAGGGTTTGGTTAGCCTCGTTTAGCGAGAGCTCGAGTTGACTTCGTTGAACGGCAAGCGCTTGTGCTTGCTGTTGAAGTTGCTGCAATTGTGCAACTTGATTTTGTATTTGCGGTGGTAATTCGGCACTCATTTAAGCTTTCTCCTCTAAGTGTATCATTCAGTAATTTAATTTATGGAAATAGGTATGGGCTCTGTTCTAACGTATCGGCAACAAGTTCGTCCACATCAGTAGCAATGAGCGCTAGCCTCAGCCAAGAATTAGTTGCAGCTCTGCACGAAGTGATGTCAGAGGCTTTAATGTTGATAACTAGCCTTTTAGGGGTTTTGTGGACTCTGACCGACGCCCGTCCTCCGGCTACATCAATGGTCTTTAGCTCAGGCGTGATTGATCGGTACAGGTAGTCAATATTGTTTGCGTCCATGAGGTACGTTGAACTCACTGTTTTGTGATTCTGTATGTTATTCACAGTACTGCTCTTTCCTGTTTTACGGAGATCTATTGCGAGCCTTTCAAGGGCGTTTTTCTACAGCACCTTCACCTTTTTTATGATCGTGGGTCGCTCTTTTATCAATATGCGATGACCGCAGTAGGGACACCTGATACCGCCGTATTCAGATTCTATTTCGACCTCGCGCTTACAGCGTATACATTTATAAACCGTGAAATCACCTCACGGATCTCGTCAAAAGCTGTTCTTGTTCCTCGCTCGCTCGGCGAATAGAGCGTGCGACTGTTTTTCCAACAGAGGTCTCAGGTACATAAGCGCCGCCAGCAAACGTCGCGTCGCATTTAGCGCACGTCCATATACCCGTTCCTTTTCGGGAAACCGCCTTCCGCCCACACGCTGGACACTTATGCGCTTGGTTCATCACCGATTCCACATCGGCAATTCGCTTGCGGATCTTGCGACCATATCTCGGGCCGAAGCGGCCTGCAGAACGAGTCTTCCTTCCCTTCTTGTGAGCGCTCTTTTTAGCCATTCGTAGAACCACCAAAAAGATCATCTCTGATCTGCATCGCTTTACTGCTTGCTAGCTTTACGACTCGAGCTATCTCATCTGCCGAAAGTGTGCCTGTTCCGCTTTTTTGCATTCCTGCCAAAGTACCCTTTAGGCCAGATATAACTGTTAGTCTAGAAGATGCGATGGTTTCTTCATCCAATGATGGATCGAGCATAATCTCGCCGTCAAGGTCAACGGCGGTCACGGCAATCGGATATTCTTTGATTGGAAGCGCTGCATCGGGCCCATAGCCGTATCGCTCAGACGGCTTTTTTGCATTTATAAGCGCTGCAAGTGCCCCTAATGCAGAGGCGTCTATAAGGTTCCCATCGTAGTCTAAGACGTGCACGTCAATAAAAATGAGCCACACTTTTCCGTCTGGCAAGGTCAGTTGAGATAAGTCAATAGCGCCCGATTCACGAATGCCGCGATCTACCACGCGCGCAAGCTCTATCGCCTTTTCATTAGGCGGACCAGGTTCAAAGGACGGAGAGGCTAGTGGCACGAGCTCAACGTTGGTAATTATAACTCCAGTCTCAGGCGAGTCGGCAAAAGGCTCCCCAGGTTGCAGCTTGACGCCGACGAGAACCTGCGTGTTTCCTATCCTGACTCTTGCCGATCCTTCAGCTTTGTCTATGAATCCAACCTCTACCTGAATTGGACGATATTCATCGAACGCGCGCCCGTCTGCTCGTTCACTTCTTTTAGCAAGCCCGTAAATGTAATCTTTTCTTATCTCGGCAATAACGTCATTCATTTTCTTCTCCTCTGTATTTTTGAATTAGGGCCTCTCTTTGCATTTCGGCTATGCTTGCACACCCGGTTTTCGCTAGTTCTAACGCTTGTTCAAATTCTTCCAATGTTAGATGGCCATCCATTTGGAGAAGCGTGACTTCTCCCGTCCGTACGTCCATAGCGATTGGCATGTCTGCTTGACCGTAATTGTCCTCCTCCTTAACGAGATCTAGAACAACAGTGTCATCTACTTTGCCCACAGCGCACGAGGATATAAGACCACGCATCGGTACTCCTGCATCGGCTAACGCGACGGATGCCGCGTTTATCCCAGCTGATCGTGTGCCAGCATCCGCCTGTAGAATTTCCACGAAAATGTCAATTGTAGACCTTGGATAGAACTCTTTGATTATAACTGGATCTATCGCTTCTCTGCTCACTTTTGAGATTTCTATACTCCTTCGGTCTGGACCCGGTCTTTTTCGCTCTTCCACCGAAAAAGAGGCCATGTTGTAGCGGTACCTGATTATTGCGCGATTCGCTTCCTGCAAGTGCCTTGGGTGCACTGCCCTCGGCCCGTAAACGGCGGCAATCACCTTATTCCCACCGTGTTCGACGTAACATGAACCATCAGCCCGTTCGAGCACGCCGACTTCAAATTTGACTGGACGCAACTCGTTAGCAAGACGATCGTCTATTCTCTTACCGTTTTTCATAAACTCCATGCTTTTCTTCCTCTAGAAATTTAGTTATCCTATCTGTAAGTCCGGACGTATGGGCCTCTTGCTCAATCCGTTTAATGGCTTTGATAGCTAGCTCTTCGTCTGCTGCTTTTCCATTGATCCAAATCCGGCCATTTTTTCCAACAAAAATATTGACGTCGAGTTTATCCTTAAGTAAGCTTACCATTGATCCTGCCCGTCCGATAACCCGCGGGACTTTTGAATATGGCACCTCAACCACCCTGCCACTTCGCAATATGCGCAATTGGCCTTCTCGGGGCGCAAGCTCTATTTTCATTGACTGATCCACATCTACGACCTTAAAGATCGCAAGGTCACCCACACGCATAATCTTCGCCATCTCGCTTGATTCAATGCGGCGCGGGTATTCTGAGATATGCATAAGTGCCTCGTAGGGTGAGTTGATATCTACTTTCCAATTTGAAAAGCTGATGTCTGATACCATTCCTATAACTACGTCCCCACTCGTTGGTAAGTATTTTCCAGAAAGAGGAATTACGCGTATTTTCTCCCTTTCATCTGCTAGCCCGTATATCAATGAGTAAACTCTCCCATCTTCGATGTAGGTTCCTTCCGCAGCTTTGGCGGCATCATCAGAAAGTAGGTCTCCTGGAACGACGATTGTCTTGTCGACTTTTTCTTTTTTCCTCATTTTTGTCCTTGCCGGGTAATGATTCGCGTTTCGGCTTCTCCTCTAGATAATCGATTCACAAGCTCATAGAAATCGTTTTGGAGTCCTGCAGGAAACCGGACTACAACGATCCACGCACCGTCCTGCTGCCACTCTTGTCTAATGACTTTGCCAAAGCGTTGAATGGCCCCTTGTGATTTTGCAGCATGGTGAGCTGGTATCTTGACAGCGACATCTACCTCTTCAAACCTAATAGGTATGAGCGGCCGGATTGCTTTTAACGCAATGTTTACTAGTTCATCGACGCTTTTGAATGGGTCTACGTTCACTTTTGCTTCTTCAATAGCCTTTTCTATTCGCTGTGGTGGATGAGGCAAGCCCGTTTGAGGATTTATTGCATTAGCAGCGATAGTAGCTATAAGCTCCTTCCGTTTGTCCTCTTGGATCTTTCGCCTCTGTTGTGCGGTAAGATGCAGCTCTCCTTCTACAATTATGCGTTTTGCAATCACTGAGGGGTCTGTTGTGCCAAATACGTTTTTAAGGCCGTCATCAGACGCTTTGTCACCTTTAGATGCGTCCTTAAAAATCTCTTCAATCGCTAGAACAGCATCCATGTCAATATCACGACCTTCTCGCATTGATAAAGCATTTTCAGGGTCTACAAGTACTTCAAAGTGTTCCCCGCCTCTCACAAATCGAGCGACAACTGTTTTATCGAGAGATACCATCTGTGAACTCCTCTCAGTGCCGTTCGCTTAAAAAGGCATCAAAAACCTGAAATCTTCACTCTTTTGGCATCGAATCAAGTACGCTCTTTACGTACGCTTCGAGCTCATCCGCATCCAGCTTCCTAAAACGGTTATCTTTCGCGTTTATTGCAGCGATTTCGGCGGTGTCGACTGTGAGTTTGCCTTCAGTTCCCTTGTAGAGCGCTTCAAGCCCGAGTCTTATGGCGTTGTCAATATCAATGTCTTCGTTGTACTTCTCTTCGAGAAACTCCATAACTGCGTTTCTTCCCGAGCCGATTCCAGTGGCCTTGACCATCAAAAGGGCGCCGCTCGGGTCTGTTTCAAAAAGACGCGGGCCCGAATCATCAATGCCACCTATAAGTAATGCGGTTCCATAGGGTCTGACGCCGCCGTACTGCGTGAATGTTTGTTTGTGGTCAGCAATTTTTTTCGCAAGTGTTTCAATGCCAATAGGTTCATTATACACGACACGATTTATCTGCGCATCGACTCGAGCACGGTCAACCAACGCTCGAGCATCCGCCACGAGGCCAGATGTCACCGCGCCAATATGATCGTCTACCTGGAAGATCTTCTCGGTGGATTGGGGCTCAAGGAGCCTACTTGAGATACGTTTATCCACGAGCAGGGCCACGCCATCCTTTGCCTTTATTCCAACAGACGTGGTACCCCGTTTCACAGCTTCGCGCGCATATTCTACCTGAAATAGCCTACCGTCTGGGGAAAAAACGGTGATTGCTCTATCGTACCCCATTTGTGGTGCCATCTGCATTATATCAGCCTCTCGTTATCGTCGATCGTGATGCCTATAAATTGGACATCAGCGCGATCAACAGTTTTCCTATCTTCCGGAACTATATCAATTTCCTCGCCGCATATCCTTACTGCTTTCCCGGATACAGGCACTGTCACATAAGAAGATATATTACGACGTGTTTTCTCTTCAATTTGTAAATACTTTTCTATAGCAGCCTTTATCGTTCCTGAAGTGCCTATAGTCGTCACGCATACCCGATTGCTCTTGATTTTGCCTATGCTTGCTAATACCACTTGTAATTCTGGAACGTATCGGATGTTACATCGTACAAGTCCTTTTGTCCCGTCAAATGCGACGACTCTGACGTTCAGCTTACTCACGCCAACATCTCCAAAAAGGCTTTTTGCGGTTCGTGCTATCTCTGTTTGCAGATCCCTTGCTCTTATCGGATCTTCAAAGTTAAGCCTGAAGGCAATGTAGCGATAGTCGTCTCGCAAAGTAGGCGAAAGTGGCTTCATAAGTTTGCCTCTTTTTTCTGCCGTCTGCGTTTCATAATGCTCAGTGGTGCTTTAGACAAGGCAATGTCGGCTTCCGAATCATTTAAAAGCAAAAGCCCTGCAAGCGCTTTAAGTTGACGCGGAGCTCGCAAGTCTAAGTGTGAATAGGCATCGCTTGTAATAATGAGTTGTACTGCAAATTTCTTGCACAATGAGACGTTTCTGCGCTGGAAAGCGAGTAAGCGAGATCTCTGCAGTTCTTCTGATTTCCAAAAATAGTCCAAGCTCAACCCTAGAGCGACGTCGTTTTTCTCGGCGAGTTTTGCCGTTACTTGATTTATGCCACTGTATTTCCCCCTTTCAGGGTGCATAAGAACATCGACGCGATCGTCCTTGCACGCTGCCCTGTTAATTCGCTCATCTCCACCGTGCACGCTCACGATTGTCGATATATCTCTAAAAAAAGCAATTTTCTTACGTAAATCGCGAACCGTCGCCGCGACAATTTCCACTCCTGAGGGTAAACTCGAATCTGGAAACTGAGACCAATACGTCGAATGGGCTGTTACTAAGATTTGAGAAAAGCCGAGACTGTAAGCTGCGAGGTTGAGCCGTTTTGGCGTATCTGCTCCTTCGGGAAAGGCGTGAACGCCTATATCAACATATGCATGCATTGTTCAAGACATCGCGCGCAATCTCGGCCGCTATCCCTAAACGAGCTGGAAATGCAGCTATCTTCGCTCGAACAACAAGTGGGTCCTCTTTCCCTAACTCTAGGACCCCTCGTGCAGCTGCCTGTTTGTCGAATTTCACCACGAGTGTGCATCGTTCGCTGAGATGTTGAGGAATTTGCTCTCTCAACTGTATTAATTCCCGTTTGGGAAGCTTAGTTCTAATCGCGTCAATAATTAGGCGTATCGCTTGAGCTTGTCCTGTTCGTGCTTTCAGAATGACTATGGCGTTTCCGAAGTGACCTGTGACCGGTTGGCGATCAATTCGTACGTTTTCTGGCACGATCAAGCGTAACGCTGCAAGAACCTTGCTTTCGTCCTCAGTGGCATGGACAAAAACGTTGAAGGTTATGCTGTGTATTGCTTTTTTTCGCCGGATGCGGTTAGTCGTTGCCATTCACGATAAAAAAGCAGATCAACGCGTAGGAAGGGGCTTATGTTCCTCTTCGTTCGTGAGCGCCAAGAGAGGGCCCCGTTTTTTCGGCGCCTCGGCCTTTTTTCCGCAGACCACGGCCTTTTCGACCTGAACTCGTTTTGCCCCGCAAAGCGCGCCTCGGTGAAGACGCCATCCAGTTAAAACTTCGATCGCTAAGGATGCGAGGGTGGTTTGGATCAACAAGTATAATTTCATACCACTTCGATTTCCCGTCTTGTCCCACCCAGTAAGAGTTTAACACCTCTAAGTTCGGGAATTTACGCGAAGCACGTTCCTCTGCAATGCGCTGTGAGCTTTTTCGAGCGGTCAGCCTATTCACTCCGAGATGCTTTGTTCTGCGGCCTCCGCGTGGGCGCTGTTTCCTTCTACCCCCGCGCCATGTTCTAACTCGAGCGGTAATGACGCCTTGTTTTGCTTTATACCCTAAACTTCTTGCTCGATCAAGTCGCGTTGGCCGTTCGATACGAACAACTGACGGTTCGCGCCGCCACGTTTGCAGTCGCTGCCACATGAGGCTTTTGACATAACTGCGTTCGGGAATCTTCCATGCATCCCGTATGAATCCATACATCGATTTCATTTTTCATCCTCTAGTGATCGGTTCAGCATTCATGCCACATTCCTTAGGATCAAAATAGTGCTCCGATTGGGAGCTGTTTAAAAAAGAAGATCATAGAACATATATCTTTCCTACTTTGCACGTGAAGTCGAAACTATCTTGATTATATCGCCATTTTGTAATTCGTGATGCTCACCAAGTCGCTTTTTTGTGCGTACGTCTATAGCGTATAAAAAACCGTGTCCGATATCAGAATGGACTTTGAACGCGAGGTCTTTCGCAGTCCCCCCTCCTTTCATTAACAATGCGTCTGGTAAAACTCTTCCTTGCTTATCTGACCATCGGTGTTCGTCTTCGACTGGATACACAACTATGTACCTAAGCACGTCGAACACCGTCATGTTTAGACACTTCTGGACTCCGGTACCCTCCCCACCAACAAACTTTTTTAAGCGCTCAAGCGCTGTTTTTTGTTGCTCATTAAGCGATGTGACTATCGCGAAATGAGTATCACCTGGGACGTAAACTATGAGTCCCTTCTGTTGAGCAAGTCTAAGTGCAAGTTCAGCTTCGCCACTTGTTGCTACTACATCTTCATATGCGTCTGCGATGCGGGAAATGTTGTCTGATGATGCGACATCTTTTTTGTTTGCTGCTATCACAATGGGTTTTGCGATTTTTCTAATTTGTTGTGATAAATTAATTATATCTTCGCGCTCCCAGCTTTCTGGCGATGTGTCTAAAAGTCCTTGCTTTTGCATTGCGTTTTTGATTTGACGTGCCTCTATGTTGAGTCCCGCTAGCTGAGTAGCGATCACGTACGCGATGTTGCGCTCGAGCTGCGCTTTCTTTGCGAGCCTTTGCCAATTCTTTTCGATGATGCCAGTAATCCACAACGAAATCTCACTTTCGAGTAATGTGATATCCTCCAACGGATCGTGTGAGGGTGCGCCGAGAACGTTGCCCTCTATGTCAGTTCCACCTGATGCGTCAATCACGTTTATGATCGCCTCCGACTGACGCAGGTTGTCGAGGAAAGTGTTGCCGAGTCCACGCCCTTTGTGAGCCTCAGGAACCAATCCCGCAACATCAACGAGCTCGATAGGGACAAATCGCACCCCGTTCATGCAGTGACCACACCGAGCTTTAAGCTGTGTGCACGGGCAAGGTACGCGCACATAAGACGTGCCTCGATTGGCGCTTATAGTCGTAAAAGGATAGTTCGCTATCTCAACATTCATAAGTGTTGCAGCTTTAAAAAAGGTTGATTTGCCAGTATTTGGCTTACCAGCAAGAGCGATTGACAAGCTCATTTAAAGTTCACATCAGCTCCCTCAAGCAACTGTTTTGCCCACAGCAGCTTTTTCTTCTTTGTGGGGCTGACTTTGTTATCGGAAAAATCAAATCCGATCGCGCTAACCGTGCGGGCCCCAAACTCCTTCGCCAAAAAAACCGCTCTATCTCCATCAGTGAAACCACCTACATTGAGTACGTTCTTCAGTGGTTTTGCCTGCGTCGTCCCAATCACGGTGCTTAGTGACGGGACATGCGTTTTAATGGCGTCGATGTTGTCTCCGTGTGCGTGAATAACCATGATCGCACACATCGCATTTGCTCGCTTTAGATCGTTGATGCTTCCGTCTAGATCGGATACGATTATATGGGGGATGACTCCTTGCGCCAACAGCACGGAGGTAGCACCATCAGCTGCTATGATCGTCTCCCGAGTCTCAATTTTGCCGTTTTTAATATCCCCAACTAAGGTTGGCGCTTTACCGCAAACGAGAACTTCGCGTTGTCTGATTATGTGGCGGAGTTTACTTTGCGTCTCCTCGAAATTTCCTTTTAAGGTCAATAAATAGGATAAGATCAAAGCTGAAAGCTCATCTTTAGCGCAGTCATATCCAAAATCACGCACTATCTGTTGGTAGATAACATCCCACTTTCTCAGGTCCATATGCTATTGTGCAAGTGAAATTGCGACTCTATGGCCGTCGATCACCCACTCTTTGCTAAGCTGAGCGTCTGCAACTTCCCCTTCTTCAATAGACGTTGAAAGCGTCTCATCTTTGACATACGATTTAAATGCTTGAATGGCCTGTGAGACTTCGCTAGAGCAACGGTAACCGACCTTTATCCGAGCGATGTAAGCTAAATCCAGCTCTTTACGCATCACTTGTATCCTCCTGATAATCTCTCGAACGAGCAATTCTCGGCGAAGTTCGACTGTCAATTCGGTGTTTAAAAAGACGCTAAGGCCGCGGTTCTCACTTTTTGTCAGGCCAGGCTTTGTTTTTTTCGAGATTGTTACGTCTTCTTTTGACAAAATTATTGTTTTTTTAGCGATCTCTAATTCGATGCCACCATCTAATTTTTCTAGTACCTCATCTGGCGCTAAGCTACTGAGCACTTGTTTGATTTTGGGAGCCAAATCTTTATATTTCGGCCCAACTTTTGCGAAATTCAGTCCAACATCATACTGAATGAGGTCCTTTTCGTCTTTTTTAAAGTGGATTGCCTTTAGATTGAGTTCATTCTTCACGATTGTTTTAAGCTCATTGCGCTTGAGTTCAGGTCCAATGCAGGTCATTTCTTTGAGCGGTTGTCGTGTTTTGATGTTTGCGGACGATCGAGCAGCTCTTCCTGCTTCGACGATTTGCATGGTATAGGCCATCTCTCGTTCTATTTCAGGACTCATTTGATTGCCTATAATGTCGGGGTAAGACTCTAGGTGAACACTATCTTTGGCTCCTTGAGCATAGCGAGAAAGGGTTTTGTATATATGTTCTGAAATAAATGGCGTAAAGGGGGCGATTAATTTGCTTAACGTCCACAAAGTCTCGAAAAGTGAGATATAAGCAGAGACTTTGTCCACATCCCGTTCATTCTTCCAGAAACGTCTCCTAGACGTTCTGACAAACCAGTTGCTCAGCTCTTCTATAAATACGTCGATCTCGACAGTGGCCACGTAGTAGTCGTACCTATCCATGTGTGCGACTACGTTCGAAATCAAGCCGTTTAAACGTGAAAGAAGCCACCGATCAATAAGGTCTCTCTGCTCGTCAACGAGGTTCCACCCCACGTCGAAGTTATCTATATCAGCATACGTCGTGAAAAAGGAGAGCACATTCCAAAGCGTAGAGATCGTCTTACGCTGAGATTCGACGATTGCTTCTTTATAGAATTTTTTAGCAGTGCCTGGATTGCCAGCGCTGAAAAGATACCAACGTAGGCTGTCGGCCCCCTCGCTATTAAGAATTTGCCACGGATCAACAGCGTTACCTTTACTTTTTGACATCTTTCGTCCATTTTCGTCCACGATGTGACCGAGGCTGATTACGTTGTTATAAGCATTTGACCCAAATACTGCACTTGCTATTGCGTGTAAGCTATAGAACCAACCGCGCGTCTGGTCGACGCCTTCTGCTATGAAGTCAACCGGCACCTTGCACTCGTCGCTATGCTCGAAAGGATAATGAAGCGATGCGAAGGGGGCGCAACCCGAATCGTACCAACAGTCTATGACGTCAGGGATACGGTGCATATGCTTTCCGCATTCATCGCAACGAAAAACAACGGTGTCGATATATGGTTTATGGACATCACTAAGCAAGGCTTCAGAATCTATTCGCTCATTTAGCTCATCAATGCTTCCGATAAACAAAAGGTGACCATTGGGACATTTCCAAATGGGTAACGGCGTTCCCCAATAGCGCTCGCGACTTAGCGCCCAGTCACGTGCATTTTCGATAAAGTTGCCGAAGCGTCCGTGTTTCAGCATTTGTGGATGCCATTGAACTAGTTCGTTATTTCGGGTCAACACATCGCGCAAGGAACTCATCCTGATAAACCACGCCTTCCGAGCGTAGTACATAAGTGGGGTTTCGCAGCGCCAACAGAATGGATAGCTGTGTTCATACATCTCGCTTTTAAATAGCAAGCTTCGGGCTGCAAGATCTTCCCTAATAACGGCATTAGCTTCCATAAAGAAGAGCCCACCTACCAAATCGACGTTATCATCAAACCGTCCATCGGGTTTAACGAGTTGGACGAGGGGTAAGCCTTCGGCCTTTGCTACGTTGAAGTCATCCTCGCCGAACGCCGGAGCGATATGTACTATGCCAGTGCCCTCACTTGTGCTGACGAAATCTGCAAGTACAACGCTAAACTCGCCGTCGTTAAACAAGGACTTATATCGTTTTCCATTGAGTGCTGTTCCAAGACACTCCGTTTCAACGTTAAAATGTTGCTCATCACGTAATACTGTGTCCAGCAAATCTTTAGCAAAAATAAGAAACTGGTTCCTGATTTTTACCTTGACATAAGAGATGTCAGGATTGACCGCAAGTGCTACATTCGAAGGTAGGGTCCAAGGTGTGGTTGTCCACGCTAAAAAAAAGGTGTTGCTTTGATTTGACAGAGGAAACTTCACAAAAGCTGCCTCCTCATTTATGATAGCGTAACCTTGAGCTACTTCGTGAGTACTTAAGGCAGTTCCGCAGCGTGGACAATACGGAACGACATTATGACCTTCATAGATTAGATCTTGCTCCCACAGGCGTTTAAGGGACCACCAAACCGATTCGATGTAGTGTGGGTCCATTGTAGTATACGGCGTGGTCAGATCAATGAAGAAACCCACTCGCTTGGTCATTTCTGCCCACTCATCGATGTGGCTAAACACAGAGCTTCGGCAGACGTTGTTGAACTGTTCAACCCCATAGGTCTCTATGCTCGCTTTGTCCTGAAACTCAAGTTCTTTCTCGACAGAAATCTCAACTGGAAGTCCGTGGCAATCCCAACCGCTTTTGCGGGGCACATAATAGCCCCGCATCGTTTTATAACGAAGAAAGAGATCCTTTACGACTCGAGCATAAACGTGGTGAACGCCTGGAGATCCGTTCGCGGTCGGCGGCCCTTCGATGAATCTAAACAGTTCGGCCCCCTTATTTGCGCTTAAACTCTTTGCTATAATGTTTTTATCATCCCAGTCTTTAAGGATGTTTTTTTCCATGGCTACAAAATTAGAATCTTGCTGAGAATGTGACATTGTTACTTCGCTTGATTTTAGTTTTGGAGCGGCTTTAATCCGCAGTTTGCCCCCATCTTTGAAGGTCAGTTTTCACGGGCGAGGTGAATGTTTCACAGATAGTGGTCTATCCAAAACCCACTAATAGCTCGATTATTTTCATCCATATTAAGAGGTTCAAATGGCTTTCGATCTGCTTGTTAACGTTCTAAGTTGGCTATTTCGTGAATCGGGACGCATGTCTTGTTAACCACCATTAACATTGTTGTTCTTCCATTGGTCTGAACTTCTTAGACTGAGCGCGGGAATAACAAACGTCCGCACTTGAAAAACTCCGCTTTGAACCATCATTCTCTCAGCAAACCCGCTAATTTCTGCCGCGCTCCCGCGAACTACGTCGATCTCGAGACAATTAGTCGCATCTAAATGGATATGAATGGTCGATGTAATGATGCTAGTATTTTCGTGTTGGATGTCGGTTAAAAGCGAGATAAGGCCTCGCTGCTCATGATTATAGACTAGTGTAATTACGCCAATCTGTTCTCCTTCTGTTTGACCGAACGACTCATAATCTAGCAGATAACCCCTGATTGCATCTCTAATTGCTTCCGATCGTGAAGAGTAGCCCCTCTTGTTAATGACTTGATCAAATGCAGAAAGGAGTCGTGAAGGTATTGAGACCCCTATTCTCATCAGTTCGTCTTCCATCAAATATCCCTGTTTGGCGCAATAAGCGAGAATTATGATGATTGCTAATCAGCGTAAAGGGGACACTGTTTATATAAATTATATCCTCTTGCTGTGTACTAAATAGATGGAGCTTAAAAAAAAGTGCTATTTCCCGTTTGCTAGCTTGTGTTTCGTCTTCTTGTTGTATCTGCTTATCACACTTTATACCGGTAATCACTCACGCGTGCTCTGTAAATTTCGCAGTTTTACGCTGCTCTCATGAACTCTGGTCGCTATGTGGTTCACGGTCGCGCTTCTGTGGCTAAAGATAGATCCAGTGATTGTTATAGTAGCAGTCGCGCTGAGAGCTATAAAGCTCTGATATCTGTTTTTAACACTCTAGTCGTTTGAAATTTCTATGTCTCTAAAAAAATATAAATGCTGCTACGCCTAACTATTTGTTAGTAATAGCGGCTCATAATGTTTTAAAAGCCGGTACGGGGTTTTTCAATTGAACAATACATCTAATCTGATACAAGGTTCAGAGTTAATGCAAGCTCGAAAGACTATTATGCATTTAATTAACTCGCTCAGTCCTTCTAGCAGATTGAAAGGCGTTTACATTGATGATATTGTGAGCTATAGCGAATCTCTCGGTATCCTCCCTGAGAGTGTCGTAGGCATAATTCAACAACTCTCAAAAGAAGGATTAGTGGTAGAACCCTCAAAAAACCGTTTTTTAAATAGATTTCCTCCAATAACAATCCCTGAATATAAACTGGATACGATCTCTCGAAGGTCACGGGAGCATGAGTCTGATTCCCAGCTCGAGGTTAATAATCAGTTAGAGAAGATGGCCTCGCTCCTTGAGAGGAGTCATCTCATGGTTACGCCTAAGCAGCTGCTTCAGATCGGACGCGAGTATCAAAATATTATGACATCCAGCAACGCCAATTTTTTTTATGAGGGTTACCCAAGTGATGCTGAAATCGGAAAACGTGTTGGTATAGACAAAAGGAAGGTTCAAGGTGCACGGGTTTTGCTTGGGCTTTTAACTGAGCACGATGTAAACATCAACTTCGATCGCGACATGTTCTTGCAGTGGCTTTCGACGCCCAAAGCTACGAGAAAGACCTCGAAGGATTTTGCGGAAGAACTTGGTGTGAGCTATTCAACTTTCAAGCGAAAACGAGCGCTGTGGGAGGCATATCTGTCTAAAAACTTAGCTGATAGTAAATAGTTCAAGTATGATGGACGTCTATGAAGTTTTTAGCTGATCGAATGCTAGGGAGCCTTTCTTCCTGGCTCAGAATTTTAGGGTACGATACTCTGAGTGCGAATTCATTTGTCGGTTTGTCGAATGCAGCAGAGGACACCTATATGCTCGAGATTTCCGGGCTTGAACAGCGAACATTGCTGACACGGGATGCACAGCTCCATATGCGAGCAAAGCAAAAGTATGGCATACCGACTCTCCTTGTTGACGATGGCAATGTGCTCCATCAATTGAACCAGGTGCGAGAGAAATTTAGTTTGGTATTCCCCGAACAACCAGAAGCCGTTCGATGCAGTATCTGCAATGGTATGCTTAAGTCAGCCTCGATTTCGGAAGTCCTACAATCGCAAGAGATTACTAATCTTCGTGCAAAGGGTGTCGATATTGAGAAATTCATTCAAAAGCACGTTGATTATTATAAATGCGACAGTTGCGAAAAGGTATTTTGGAAAGGGCAACACTGGCGCAACGTGCTCGAAATAACACAACATCATCTTAATTGTCGTGAACCTATGCTGCGTTAAGTAATTGCATGCTTCTTAAATCAAAAAGATGTACTTTCCGTGTTTTTTCTGATTAGCGTTGCTGAATCAACGCTTTAGCTTTACACCGGTCAGCGCGTCCCGACTTTCCTTCACCGCTTTATAATCGTTTACTTCAATTATCGCTTTATTTATCCCACGAAGCTCATCCCAATCGATCGTACCCTTACCGATAGGAAGGTGTTGGTCTTGCCGGCCATCGTTATCGCTCACATGGTAGTACGCTACTTGAAAATCCGCTTGCATAAACTCCCGTGTGGCGTTGTTTGTATGCGCATGTCCGACGTCGATAGTTGCTGAGGTCCCGCAAGTTTCGACGAATAATTTATGTTGAGCCACATAGGTGCAGAAGTATTTAGAATTATGTGGCATATTCTCAATAGAAGGTTCTACACCAACGTCTTCGGCGTATTGTGCCCAGTTTTCAAGGCTTTTCAGCGCTAATTCAAGTGATTGCTTCGTGAGCCTTTGATTTATTCTCTTGATATAACCTGGGTGCGTGGTCACAGTAGAGGCGTCTATTGAAGCTGCAAGATCTACTGTCTCATTGAGTTGTTTCATAGTCTCTTCACGGATTCCAACGTTTACGCTGGCAGGATTGAGATCAACGGTAGGAGAATGAATGGTCAGCTCAATGTCATATTGGGACAAAATCTCAAACTGGGCGACACCTTTTAAAGCGAAACGTGGAAGGTAAGGCCCCTCGCAAAGCACTTCGACAGCATCAAACCCGTCTATGGAAGCCCTTTGTACGATCTTGTCAAAAGAAAGGTTAAACAACGCAAGTGCACTAAATCCAACCTTCATAAAAAGTTGCAGCAAAATATATAAAAGTAGTAATTTCGTGATTCTTATTTTTTAGCAATTGAAGTCCAAGGAAGGTTCAAAACATCCGTTCTGTTTTCAATTCGACAACCGCGCAAAGGTAACGCTTTGTTTACTACCGTCCAGGATAATAGTCTTCTACTCGTACGATGTCGTCAACAAATGGTGTAGAAATACTGTGCATCAGAGAATTTTCCGTCGCCACAATTTTGTGCAAAGTTCCACTTGGGATATTAATAGTGTCATTTCTATCGAAGGCTTCTTTTTTATGTTCAAATTGCACGTAGCACGAGCCTTCAAGCATGAAAAGTGATTCTTCTTTTTCTTTGTGATAATGATACGAAGTCGTGTAACCTTCTTTTATATATATCTCTGTAGTGAGATAATTCTCTGTGCTGATGAGTACCTTTTCGTATCCCCACGGTTTGTCAGTCCTATTCGCGTATTCTTTTTTTATCTCTTCAAGATCTTTCGTTGTATCGATTGACATCCAAAACGTATTTTCTTTGTAGTATCCGAGTTGGTTGGTATCAGCAAGGACAGGAAACACCGTTTTCTCGATTTCCCCCGTTTCAAAATCGCTGAACGGGACATCGGAGTCGAGTAGGTAAATTCCTCCATTAATGTAATACTCCAGAAGCGGCTTTTCCTTAAAAGAACGTATATGATCTTCCCCCAGCTCAACAATCCCGTATGGGCTGCGCATTTTCGTTACAAACATCATAGCTTTGAAATTGCTGGCCTCGTACTTTTTTATCATCTTTTTAAGATTGATGTCGGAAACAACGTCTCCGTTACGGATCAACACTGTCTCCTTGTCGTCTATCAAATTTATTCCGAGTTTTATTGCATTAAGCGTACCTAACGGTTTGTCTTCTACGGAGTACTGAATCCTCATGCCACGATATCGATTGCCATAGCGCTCCTCGATCTTCTCACTTAAGTAACCGGTGAGCAAGATGACGCTCTCGATATCACTGTTAGCCATGTCATAGAGCTGTCGGTCTAGAATTGTGTAATCATCCGTTATGTCTATAAGTGGCTTCGGAATATCTTCGGTATAAGGTTTAAGTCGTTTACCATACCCGCCGCAGAGGATCATGCCTATCATATAGCTATTCAGTTAGTCGTTCGCGAACTTTAGTTTTTCTATCGCTGAATAGTTGATTGCTTTACGCTGAATAAATCAAGGCTCAAAAAGAACGTAAATTAGCTTGCCGCTTACGCGGGTTGAATGATATGAAAAGAAGTAAAAGGAAAAAGAGGGGTGGGGGGGTTTAACTAGCC
>Ga0208716_1000003_pt1 | contig 68201 bp, 79 predicted proteins | sample NGESurdeep092012_8_FD_184482 | JGI IMG/M metagenome (GOLD analysis project Ga0208716, IMG submission 184482) | Arctic peat soil microbial communities from Barrow, Alaska - NGEE Surface sample 415-3 deep-092012 (SPAdes) | ecosystem: Environmental > Terrestrial > Soil > Wetlands > Peat ...
CCGCCGGCGCACTCGTGGCCGTGCGGCGCGCCCGCGGCGACCGCCTCGCGGCCGTCGCGGCGGCCCGGCTCGCGGCCGACCGCTTCCCGCAGGCGAGCGACGCCTGGTATCTCCTCGGCGAAGCGCTGGAGGGGGCCTTCCGGGTGCGGGACGCCGCCGACGCCTTCGCCCGCGCGCTCAGCCTCGGCGAGCGCCCCGACGCAGCGTTCCGCATCGGCGTGCTGCTGCGCCGCGAGTCGCGCCACGCCGAGGCGGCGGCCATGTTCGCGCGCGCCTTCGCCACCGGCGCGGGGCCGGAGGCGCTGTACGAGAACGCCGCGTCCCTCTGGACCGCGGGGGACGCGGAGCAGGCGATCCGCGCGCTGGAGATGTGGGGGACGCACTTCGCGGACGGCCCCGCCCGCGTGGCGGAAGCCCGCCGCGAGCTGGCCCGGGGCGCCCGCCCGGCCTAACGCTTCGTCTGCCGGCTCTTCCCGAGCAGGTAGGCCGTGTAGGAGAGGTAGATCACCGCCGCCGCCACGTACGCCGCCACCATGAATCCGCCGGTCTCAGGCATCGGCACGCTCCGCGTCGGCGTGGGCCCGGGCGTCGGTCAGCCGGGCGAGGGCGTAGCGGTGCCAGAGCAGCGCCGCGAAGAACAGGGTGAAGACCAGGAACGAGAACCCCAGGGTCGTGAGCATCGAGCCGGGCAGGGTCGGGCGCCCGGGCTTCAGCACCACCGGTAGCGGGTGCAGCGTGCGGAACAGGTACACGCTCACGTGGATGAACGGCACGAGCAGCGCCCCGAGGATCCCCAGCACCGCCGAGTAGCGCGCCCGCTGCTCCGGCTCGTGCACCGCCGAGCGCAGCACCAGGTACGCGAGGATCACGAACCACAGGAACAGCGATAGCGTCAGGCGCGCGTCCCACGTCCACCACGTGCCCCAGATCGTTTTCCCCCAGATCGGCCCCGTCACGAGCACCTCGGTCATGAAGACCATCCCCACTTCCGCCGAGGACGCGGCGAAGAGGTCGGCGCGCGGGTCCTTGAGGAGCAGGTAGACGATGCTCATCAGGCCGACGAGGCCGAACGCGAGGAAGGCGACCCAGGCCGACGGGGCGTGGATGTAGAAGATCTTCTGCGCCAGGCCCTGCACCACCTCCGCGGGGGTGAAGACCAGCGCGCGCACGTACACGCCCGCCAGGAGCAGCAGGGAAACGAGGATCCAGACGGCGCTGCGCCGCAGCGCGCGTTCCGCGGACTCGATGGGCGTCATTCCTCGATCGTCGATTCGAAGAAGAGGATGCAGGCGGCCACGAAGACGATGTCGTAGCCGACGAGCAATCTAAGCCACGCCCCGACCTCCGAGAAGGGACGCCCGGCGAAGAGCCGCGCCGTGATCTGCACGGCCGACGTCACCGGCGGCACGAGGAACGGCAGCAGCAGCACCGGCAGCATCAGCTCGGCCAGCCGCGTGTTCACGGCCATCGAGCTCATCAGCGTCCCCACCGCGACGAAGCCGAGGGTCGCGAGGGCGATGACGAGCACCAGCGGCCCCAGCACCGGCAGGACCGGGACGTTGAAGAAGAGCGCGAAGAGCGGCAGGGCGATCGCCTCGACCGACCCCACGAACACCAGGTTGGCCAGCACCTTCCCGAGATAGATCGCCGTCCGGCTCACGGGGGAGAGGAGCAGCCCGTCGAGCGCGCGGTTCTCGCGCTCCAGAGCGAACGCCCGGTTGAGGCCGAGCATCGCCGCGAAGGTGAACGTGATCCAGAGGATGCCCGGCGCGAGGTCGATCGCGCTGACCGCGGTGGGGTCGCGCGCGAAGTTGAAGATCGCGAGGACCAGCGCGGTGAAGACGAGCGCCGAGACGAACGCGGTGCGGCTGCGGAACTCGAGCAGCACGTCCTTGGCCGCGATGGCCCACGCGGCGCGGAGCAGGTCAGCCACGGGCCGCCGTCGCCTCCGCGTAGCGGCGCCGGTACGCCGCGAGGTCGCCGTCCACCGGCGCGCACTCGGCGAAGCGCCCCGCCACCTGGATCGCGACGTGGGTCGCGAGCTCGAGCCCCTCGTCGATGTTGTGGGTGACCAGCACCATCGTCCGCCGCTCGGCGCGCAGCCGCATCAGCACCTCGCGCAGCGTGGCGGCGGCCCGCTGGTCGAGCCCGCTGAACGGCTCGTCGAGGAGCACGATGCTGGGCGCGTGGAGGAGCGCCCGCGCGATCGCGAGACGCTGCACCATCCCCCGGCTGAACGTCCCCGCGAGGTCGTCGGCGCGGTCCGCCAGGCCGACCCCCTCGAGCGCGCGCCGCACCGCTCCCGCACGGTCGGCCACGCCGTAGAGCCGCGCGTAGAACGCGAGGTTCTCCGCGGCCGAGAGACCGTCGTAGAGGAGGGAGTAGTGGGCGATGAGCCCGACCCGGCGCCGGTGCGCCGCGTCGGCGCGCGCCAGGGGCGCGCCGTCAAGGAGGACCTCGCCCCGCTGCGGGCGAAGGAGCCCCGCCAGGACCCGCAGCAGCGTCGTCTTCCCGGCCCCGTTGGGGCCGAACACCGCCAGCGAATCGCCGGCGCCCAGCGCGAAGCTCACGCCGCGCAGCGCTCGCACGTGCCCGAAGCTGCGTTCCAGCGACCGCACTTCGAGCGCGGAGCGGTCCGCGGCCGGGGACGCCGCCGCCGTCAGCAACGCCTCCGCGCAGCGCGCTCGCACGAGGTCGGGATGGACACGAGGGCGCACATGGTGGGCCGCAATATACGCGGAGGGGGACGCGCGGACAGGCGCGAACGCGCGCCACCGCGCCTCCTAGATCAGAGCGTGTCCACGAACACGAAGCGGTCGTCGAGGCGCGTCATCACGAGGAGGAACCGCAGCTCCTCGGACGCACCGTACAGGTGCACCGACCGCCGCACCTCCGCGGCCCGCCGCTGGAGCAGCACCAGGACGCCAAGACCCGCGCTGTCCACGATCCGCGTCGCCGAAAGATCGACGAGCAGGGGGCTCGCCCCACCGCTGGCTTCCAATGCCTCGAGGGCTTCCAGCGCCTGTCGCCGGAAGATTCCGCGGGTCTCGCGACCCAACGATGCGGGAGCGTGCACCACGAAGCCGTTCATGTCACTGCAAGACAAGAGAAGGAAAGGTGCCACATTGTTCAACACATTGTCATGAATGCACTTATCTGCAATCTAGTGATGCGCGGTACGCGCAACCGAGTCGCATTTCGCAAGGCAGGGTGGAAGTTGCGCGCTGCACTTCTGAGGCAGTATGCACCAAGCGAAAGGGCCCGGCGTCGGCCGGGCCCCGTCGTCTCCTTCTGTCCTCGCAGCGGTCAGATCTTCGTCACGTTCGCGGCCTGGAGACCCTTGGGGCCTTCCCGGACCTCGAACTCCACGTTGTCGTTCTCTTTGAGGGACTTGAAGCCGTCCGCCTGGATGGCCGAGTAGTGGACGAAGACATCGGGCCCCCCCTCACGCTCGATGAACCCGAACCCTTTGGCATCGTTGAACCACTTGACCCGGCCGGTGATGCGCGACATACCTAACTCCTCATACAGGTGGCACCTGACGACGAATCTCTGGCCGCCCGCCATCGCAGGGGCGAAGATCCGTACAGCAGCGCCACGATTCTAAGATTCGTGAATTCTAAGCGCAAGAGTCCCTGCTACTTCGGCGCCTCGCAACCCAAGGGGAACGCGTGTTCCGCACCCTGGTGGTGACCACCGATTTCTCGGCCAACAGCGCCGTGGCGATGCAGCCGGCGTTGGCGATCGCGGAGAAGTTCGGTGCGCGGCTGGTCCTGCTCCACGTTCTGGAGGCCCCGTCCACCGATCCGAGTCATCCGGGGAAGGCCGCCCTGCGCGGGCTCGCCGCGATGGCGCACGAGCAGCTGGAGGAGTTCGGGGGCCGGGAAATCGGGGGGCGGGTGCCGTGGACGCCCGAGGTGGCCTCGGGTCCCGCGGCGCAGGCGATCACGGACGCGGCGCTGCGGCACGAGGCGGACCTGATCGTGGTCGCGACCCACGGCCGCACGGGGGTCCTGCACCTGCTGCTGGGCAGCGTGGCGGAGCGCGTCGTGCGCACCGCCGCGTGCCCGGTGCTCACGGTGCGTGTGAGCGGCTGAAGGAGCGGGCCCCGAGCAGCGACACGACGAGGATGGCCGTGATGAGGAGCGCGCAGAACGCGCACCACCGGCAGACGTCGTGGATGATGGCGATCTCGAGATACGTCAGGTACGCGGCGAAGAGGACGCCGATGCCCGACATGGCGGCCAGGAGGCGGCTCGGCGCCGCGTTCGTCTCCCAGCGCGCGCCGAGGCCGGCGAGCGCCACGGCGAGCAGCGCGGCGAACCCCGCGACCCCGAACGCCGCGACGGGGACGCCGAGGAACTGTGAGTAGGGACTGTTCTGGACCCGCTCGCACGCCCCGCTCCCCCCGCACACCAGCGACCCCACCACGCCCAGCTTGTAGAGCCAGAGGTAGAGGGACGCGAGGAGCCCGAGCAGTGCCAGCACCGCGACGGTCATCCGGTGCCGCATGGCCTACCTCCGGCGCGCGGGCGCCGCGGCTCGCGGCGCGCCGCCCACGGGAGCGAGGGAATCCACGACCGCCTGGATCTGATCGATGTTGAGGATGCCGGGCCACTCGCGGCCGTTCACGAAGAACGTGGGCGTCTCGTGCACGCCCAGCCGCTCACCTTCGGCGTAGTCGGCGTCCACGCCCGGCTGGGCGTGCGCGGTCTCGACGCACGTGTCGAAGCGCTTCATGTCGAGGCCGAGGTCCTTGGCATAGCCGCGGATCTTGCGGGCCGGGTTCCGCTCCGTCGCCCACTGGTTCTGGCGATTGAAGATGGCGTCCATCATCTCGAAGAACCGGCCCTGCTCCCCGGCGCAGCCGGCGGCGAGGTGCGCGGGGGGGGACGCCGTGTGGCCCTGCAGCGGGAAGTCCATGAAGCGCCACTTGAGCCGGCCGGTGGGGATGAGCCGCTGTTGCACCTCCGGCCACTCGAGGATGGCGAAACGGGCGCACGAGGGACACTCGAAGTCGGCGAACTCGACGATCTCGACGGGGGCGGAGTCGGCGCCGAGAACGTGGCCCGTGGCCGCGACACCGGCCATCGAGGAGACGGGGGCGGAGGCGAGAGTCTCGGTCACGGAGCGCTTGGGGGCGAAGACGCCCGCCTGCCACGCGATCCCGATCGCGCCGAGCACCGCGAGGATGCCCAGGGTGAGGTAGAAGGCCTTCATCGGCCGGCGGGGGGCCATCCATCCTCCTCGTCGCTGTCGTGGTCGGCGTCGGGGGACCAGCCTTCGGAGGCTTCCCCCACGATGCGCCGGTGCTCGGCGGTCTCGGGCGTGTCGAAGGTGAGGCGGACCTCGTAGCGGAAGAGCTCCGACCGGAGGTCCCCCATCATGCGGAGGAGCTCGGCGGACTCGTCCAGCAGCCGGCCCTGCGCGTCGAGGGCCAGGAGGCGCTGCGCCATTTCGCGGAGCATCTCGACCAGCCGCTTCGCGCGTTCCGGATCGTAGGTTTCGTCGCTCATCCCCGCCTTCGGCGCCGGGCGGGCCTCACTCGCCGGCCCGCGCCACCCTATGATACCCAGCGTGCCCTCGCGGGCCAACTCGTCTCCGCACCTCGCGTCGGCGCAGGCGCTGCTCGAGCTCGCGGCCTTCGCCGCGTCACTATTGTGAGCTTTGCGTGCCCGGGGCGCCCTTGGTAGATTTCAGCGGGCTGGGGATGTCCCCCGCTCCTACCGGAGGGGTAATGTCGAAGCGGAAGAGCCGCCGTAAGGAGTACGTACCCACCGCGGGCGAGCAGGCCAGAGACGAGTTGTTCAGTCACATCCTGCGTTGCGGTGTGCTGGAAGCGGCGGATGAGCAGCGGAAAGAGTGGTTCGACGACACGATGGAGTATCTGGCGGAGCGTTACGAGGATCTCACGGCGGCCGAGCTGAAGGACCTGCGCACCCTCGGTGAGCGGTACTGCCAGCCGGTCGTGGCACGCAAGGAGAGCGTCGAGGCCGGCGTCGCCTGATTCGCCGCCGCGACCAGCAGGTGCACCGCCCCGGGAGCTATCGCCCCGGGGCGTTTCGTTTCCGCCACCGATAGCCGAACGCGACCCGCACGCCGCCTCCCACCCCGAGCTCCACGAAGGACCCGCCGTTCCCGCCGGGAGCGTTCTCCGCGCCGAGGACGACCAGCACGTACGGCGTGAGCCGCCCGTTCCCTGCCAGCGCCGAGATGCCGGCGCCCCCGTAGACGGCACTCCCCCGTCGCTTGGCGGGATCGAGCAGGAAGTGGTAGGCCACGTCCAGCCGGCTGGCGAGTCCGTGCCCGTCGAGCGCGCCGAGGGTCGCCGCCGCCTGCCAGCGCGTGCGGGACTCGTCGCGCCACGCGAAGCCGACGCCCGCGCCGCCGAACAGCGGCCGGGAGGCGATGCCGAGGAGCTGGACCTGCGATTCCCGCACGCTCTGGGCGCGGGCCGCCGCCGGGGAGGCCGCCATCAGGAGGCCGAGGGCGGCGGCGCAGCTACGCTTCGAGCACCAGCTCATGGCGCAGCGCGATGTCCGGCGCCAAGGAGTGGGTCACGGAGCAGTACTTCCCCAGCGAGAGCTCGATGGCGTGCAGCACCTGGTCCCGCGCGAAGCCGGGCGCGGTGACGTGGTAGGTGAGGGTGATCGCGGTGTAGCGCTTCGGGTGCTCCGCGCGGCGTTCCCCCACCACCTCCACGCGGAAGGCGCGGAGGTCGGCCCGCTTCTTCTTCAGGATCGAGACGACGTCGGCGCCGGTGCAGCCGGCCAGGGCGAGAAGGAGCGCGTCCATCGGAGAGGGGGCCTGCTGCCCGTCCGCGTCGATCAGCGCGGAGGGGCGCTCCGGCCTGCCCCCCTCGAAGAGCATCCCCTCCTTCCAATGCAGGGTGACGTGCGCCGGACCCGGCATCAGTCGCCGCCCCCGCCTCGCGTCGAGAGCCCGATGAGGAAGCGGTGCCGTCCCAGGCGGTCGAGCGCGTGATACTCGAGGAGCCAGTTGAACGAAGGACGGAACGCCAGCTCGAAGCCCATTACGAGGGTCGGCCAGACGGTGCGCTGCCCGGTGCTCGCCTGCGAGAAGTAGCCGGCGCCGATGCCGAAATAGGGGATGGCGGGGGCGCGGTCGGGCTGGAAGCGGTACACCACCTCCAGCGCGAAGTGGCGCGCCGTGCTGGTGCCCGAGCCACTGAACTCGAACGACGGCCGGAGCCGCACCTGGGGCGACCAGAGCTGCGCGACGTCGAACGCGGCGCCGAGGACGAGGGAGCCGCCGGCCGAGACGTCGGCGCCCACCCGGGTCGAGAAGCCGAGGAGGTCGAAACGGACGCCGCTGGAGGCCGAGCCGGATCCCGACGCGGGGGGTTGGAAGTCCTGCGCGGCGGCCGGCGCGAAGGGGCAGGCGAGGCCGGCGACGATCAGGGCGAGATGGACACGGCGGATCATGATGGTCTCCTCGTCAATCGGTCGGTCGTTCCGCCCCGCGCACGGCCAGGCGGCCATAGTCCCAGATCGCGTACAGCGCCATCGCGGCGGTGGCCCAGGCCAGGGGCCGCAGGAGCGAGGAGTCGAGCAGCCAGGCGCAGAGCGTCAGGGCCTGCCCGACGGTGACCGCCTTGCCGCCCGCGCGCGCCGGCGTCGTGAAGGGCCGCCGCGCCACCACGCTCGCAAGGTAGCCGAAGGGGGTGAGGATGTCGCGGAGGAGGACGCCGAGCACCTCGAGCGCCGACAGCGCACCCGACAGGGCGAGGACCCCGAACGCGGTCAGGGCGAAGATCTTGTCGGCGACCGGGTCCACCTTGGCGCCGAGGCTCGAGGGGCCGAAGCGGCGCGCCGTCCACCCGTCGAGCAGGTCGGTGGCGGCCGCCGCCGCGAGGACGGCCAGACGGATGCGCGCATCCTCCACGACCGCGAAGGCGAACGCGAGCGGGATCCGCGACGCCGACAGGAGGTTCGCCACGGTCCAGATGCGTCCCATGCGACCTTGCCGCCCCCCTGCGCGGGCCGTACCTTCGGACATCATATGGACATAGCGCTCCTGAAACAGGCTGCGATCTTCGCCGACCTCGACGAGGGCGAGCTGATGCGCGTCCTGGAGGTCTGCAAGGAGCAGAAGTTCCAGGGAGCGGAGACGGTCTTCAAGGAGGGGGAGCCCGGGAACCGGCTGTACATCATCGCCGAGGGCGAGGTGCGCATCAGCCGCAACATCCCCGGGAGCGGCGAAGAGGCGCTCGCCGTGCTCAAGAAGGGCGCGTGCTTCGGCGAGATGGCGATCTTCGACCGCTCCGAGCGCTCCACCGACGCCATCGCCAACACCGACAGCGTGCTGCTGACCATCACCCGCTCGGACTTCGAGTTGCTGATGGACTTCAATCGCGACGTCGCGTACAAGGTGCTGTGGGCCGTGGTCCGGCTCCTCTCCTCGCGGCTCCGCGTCACCAACGACAACCTCCGGTCCTTCCTCGCGATGTCGATGTTCTGATCCCGCGCTCCGCGGGCCTCAGACGGCGATCCTGAAGCGGGCGTCCAGCGCCGCCACCCGGTCGGGGAAGGCGACGAGGGGATTCACGTCGAGCTCCTGGATGGCGTCGTGGTCCCCGGAGAGCTGGCTGACGCGCTGCAGCACCTCCTCGAGGCCCACCAAGTGCACGGTCGTCTCGCCACGCATCCCCTCGAGGATCTTGTAGCCGCGGATGCTCCGGACCATCTCGTGCGCGTCACGGTCGGTGAGGGGGTGGACCCGGAACGCGACGTCCTGCATCGCCTCCACGAAGATGCCTCCGAGGCCGAACATCAGGAGCGGCCCGACCCGGGGGTCCCGGCTCATGCCGACGATGGTCTCGCGGCCGCCGGGGAGCATCCGCTGCACCAGGACCTCGCGCACCGCGATGCCGGTGCGCTCCTTCACCCGCCGCACGAGCCGGGCGTAGCCTGCGCGCACCTCGTCCACCGTCTTGAGGTCGAGGACCACGCCACCGACGTCGCTCTTATGGACCACCTGGTCGCTCATGACCTTGAGCACCACCGGGTAGCCGACCGCCGCCGCCGCCAGCATCGCCTCCTCCGCCGAGCGCACCGGGCGCCAGGGCGCCGTGGGCACGCCGTACGCGTCGAGGACGGCGAGCGACTCCGCTTCCGTCAGCCTGGCCCTCCCTTCCGCGCGCGCGGCGGCGATGACGGCCGCCACCCGCTCCTTGTCGGCGGGGAAGGCCTGCTCCACGCCGTCGGGCCGCTCGCGCCAGGTGCGGTAGCGGTTGAGCGCGGCGAGCGCCCGGGCGGCCGACTCCGGGAACATGTACCCCGGGATGCCGGCGTCCATGAGGGTGCGCATCCCCGCCGAGACGCCGGCACGCCCCATCAGGACGGCGAGCAGGGGGATGTCCGGGCGGGTGGCCGCGGCCTCCACGATGGCGTCGGCGACGTCCTTCGCCTGGATCCCGAGGGGCGGGATGAACGACGCGATGACCGCGTCGATCCCCGGGTCCCGCAGCACGATCGACAGGACATCGCGGTAGGTGGCCGCGGTCGCCGAGGCGATGAGGTCCACCGGGTTCCGGACGGCGGCCTCGTCGGGCACCCGCTCGCGGATCACCTGCTGCGTCTCCGGAGCCAGCGCGGAGACCGCGAGCCCGGACGACTCGCAGGCGTCGGCGAGGATGATCGCCGGGCCGCCGGCGTTGCTCACGATGGCGACGCGGCCGCCGCGCGGGAGGGGGAGGCGCGGGAAGGCCATCGCGTAGTCGAAGAGTTCCTCCACCGTCTGGGCGCGGAGCACGCCGCACTGCTGGAGGAGGACGTCCACCGCCAGATCGGCGCCGGAGAGCGCGGCGGTGTGCGAGGAGGCGGCCAGCGCTCCCGCGGCGGTGCGCCCGGCCTTCACGACGAAGATGGGCTTGGTCTTGCCGATGCGCCGCGCCAGGCGGAAGAAGCGGCGCGGGTTCCCGAAGCTCTCGAGGTACATCAGGATGACCCGGACGTCCGGGTCGCGCTCCCAGTACTCGAGGAGGTCGTTCCCCGAGACGTCGGGCTTGTTCCCGATGGAGACGAACTGGGAGACCCCGATGCCGAGTTCCCCGGCCAGTTCGAGGATACTGAGCCCGATCGCCCCCGACTGGCTGATGATCGCCACGGCGCCGTGCGGCGGGACGGCCGAGCCGAAGGTGGCGTTCATCCCCACGGCGGGCGCCGTGTTGATCACCCCCATGCAGTTGGGGCCCACCATCCGCATGCCGTGGCGGCGCACCGTCTCGACGAGGGCGCGCTCGCGCGCCACCCCTTCGCCGCCGACCTCGGCGAAGCCGGCCGAGATCACGACCAGGCCCTTCACCCCGGCCCGGCCGCACTCCTCCGCGGCCGCCAGCACCTCGTCCTTGGGCACCACGATCACGGCCAGGTCCACGGGATCGGGGATGGCCGCGACGGTGGGGTACGCCTTGAGGGAGTGGACCGACGTCGCCTTCGGGTTCACCGGGAAGACCGGGCCCTGGAAGCCAGCGCGGAGAAGGTTGTCGAGGATCTGATGGCCGATGCTCGCGGGACGCCGCGAGGCGCCCACGACGGCGATGGAGCGGGGCTTCAGGATGGCGTCGAGCACGCCGGAAGTTAACGGGCGGATAGGGTGCCCGCGCGCCTCACCGCACGATGCGCAGGAGACCGGCCTCGGCACAGCCGCGGAGGAAGCTCTCCGCATCGGTGGCGGGGATCGCCACGCCGGTGAGCGCTCGCCCGCGCGCCGCCGCCCCCGCGAGGAACTCCTCGACGGGGCGCCCGACGTACGCGGCGTCCCGGTCGCGCATCCCCAGCACGATCTCGTCCCAGGTACCGATGAAGTGGACGCCCTCCCGGGTGGCGATGCGGTGCACCTCGCCTCCCCGGCTCCGCTTGTGCATCTCCTGCAGCTCGGTGAGGAGGGTGCTGAAGAGCTCCAGCTGCGCGGGGTCGCGCGGGCCGGTGCCGTCCGGCCCCATCGCCTCCAGCTCGGCGAGGAGCATCTCGGTCGGGTCCTCGTCGCCGGCGAGGTCGGCGAGGCGCACCAGCCACGGCCGCAGCTCGGGGTCGTCGTCGGGGAGCCGGTAGACGGACTTCTTGAGTTCGAGGACGCGCCAGATCCCCAGCTCGTCCCAGTGGTCGTCGGGGTCCGTGGCCTCGAACTCGCCGAGGGCCTGCTCGTAGTCCCCGCGATCGTAGAGGAGATTGGCCAGGTAGATGCGCGCTTCGGCGTGCTCCGGATCCACCTCGAGGGCGCGCCGCAGCCAGTGCAGCGCGTCCGCTTCCTGCGCGAGCCGGTGCGCCGCGTAGCCCACGCACGCGGCCGCCTCGGCGCTGTCGGCGTGCGAGCGGACGGCCAGCTCGAAGTAGCGGCGCGCCGGCTCGAGCAGCCCCTCGCGGAACAGTGCCCGGCCCATCTGGAGAACGAGGTCGAGGTCCTCCTCGAAACCCAAGGCGAGCACGCGGTCGAAGCACCCGACCGCCGCCTGGCGCTCGCCGACCTTCAGCAGCACCTCGCCGAGTCCGGCGAGGGCCTCCTCGTGCTCGGGATCCTCCACCAGCGCCGACTCGAAGGCGCGGCGCGCCCACGCGAACTCCTCGCGGGCTAGGCGGGCGTAGCCCATCCCCACCTCGAGCTCGACGGAGTCGGGGTAGAGCTGAAGCCCTTCGCGCAGCAGGTCGATCGCCTCGTCGTAACGCCCTTCGTTGTACAACTGGTGAGCACGCTCATCGTACTCATCAGAACTCAGGAAGGGATCGGGCAAGGCGGCACTCCCGGGAGTGGATGGGCTATCATATTAGCGCGATGCGGCTGGAGCAAGACTCTTGACGGACCTGGCGCTGGCGTTCGGGGCGGGCCTGCTGGGCGGCGCGCACTGCGCCGGCATGTGCGGCGGATTCGTCCTCGTCGCGGCGGCGGGAGGGAGGCGCGGCTGGCTGTTCCACGCCGGGCGCCTTGCCGGCTACGCCGCGCTCGGTGCCACAGCGGGGCTCGCCGGACACGGGCTCGACCTCGGCGGCGCAGCGCTCGGGCTCCATCGCCTCCGCTTCCTGGTGGCGGCGGTCCTCCTCCTCCTCTTCGGCCTCGCCTTCCTCGGCGCCTTCCCACGCCGCTGGCTCGAGCCCGGCGCCGGCGCCGCCGTGCGGCTGGTGAGCGCCGTGCGCCGCCGCGGCGGCCCCTACGCGTGGTTGCTCCTCGGTCTGCCGATCGGCCTCCTGCCGTGCGGGCTCCTCTATCCGATGTACGCGCTCGCCGCGGGGAGCGGGTCTCCCGCGCACGGCGCGCTGCTGCTGCTGGCGTTCGGGCTCGGCACGGTGCCGCTCCTCGGGAGCGTCACCGTGGTCTTCGCGCGCCTGCGCGTGCCGGCGCGGCGGCGTCTCCTCCGCGGAGCGGGCGTCGTGATGCTGGCGATGGCGGCGTGGATGTCATGGCGCGCCGTGGCGGCGCGCCCCGTGCTGCGGGGGATGGGCGCGGGGGAGCCCGCCGCCCCGATGGGGCCGCGCTAGCTCTCGGCGGCCTGCACGGCGCGGCCCCACTTCTTGAGGAGCCGCGTGAGCGCGGCCTGCTCGCGGAGGGGGAGGTGCGCCGCCGCGCGCGCGATGGCGCCGGCGTGTTCGGGGAAGAACCGCCCGATGAGCTGCGCGCCCTTCGGCGTGAGCCGGGCGCGGATCACGCGCCGGTCCTCGGCGCTCCGCTCGCGCCGCAGGTAGCCCGCCTTCTGCAGTTGGTCGGCCACGTAGGTGATGTTCCCGCTGGTGACGAGCAGCTTCTCGCCGATCGTGCAGAGGGGCAGCGGCCCCTTGTGGTAGAGCACCTCGAGCACCGCGAACTGGGGCTGGGTGAGCCCGTAGCGCTGGATGTCCCGCGCCGAGACGCGATGCACCGACGCCGCGCAGCGGGCGAGCGCAACCCAGAGCGCGAGCGCGCGGTCGGTGGCCGCGCCGTATCCCCCCCGGGACTTCACGTGCCGGGCCGCACCGTGAGCCGGTAAAGGCCGGTGCTCCGCTCGTCGCCGTAGCTGTTCGCCACGATCCGGTAGGTCCGCCCCGCCTCCACTTCGTACGTCAGCTGCGCGTCCGTGCCCGACCCGCCGTCGTCGTCCGAGGCGAGCGTGCGGCCGTCGGCGTCCTGGAGGAGCAGATACGCGTCGAAATCGGTCGAGCGGAGCTGGATCACGACGCGCCCCGCCGCCGCCGGCCGGAAGAGGAAGACGTCGGCGTAGCTGCTGTCCCCCATCGCGCTGTCCCCGGCCTCGAGGCGGCCGGTCACCGTCTCGCCGAGGCGCACCTCGGCGACCCGTCCCGCCGGGGCGGGCGGCGCCGCCTGCGCGAGGGCAAGCTCGTAGAGTCCCGCCGCCTCCGATTCCCCGTAGCCGCGCACCACGATCCGGTACCGCCCGTCGCGCGAGAGGTGGGCGGCGATGAAGGAGTCGGTCCCCTCGCCGAAGCCGTCGTCGTTCTCGGCCACCGTGGCCCCGCGCGGGTCCTGGAGCTCGAGGTAGGTGTCGAAGGCGGGGGACCGCAGCTCGATCGTCACATCCTGGCCGTTCCGGCCGTCGAACTCCCACGCGTCCTGGACACCACCCTCGGGCCGCGGCTGGTCGCCGCGCTCCAGCCGTCCGACGAGCCGCTGGCCCACCGCGATGCGCGCCGTCCGGCCCGCCGCGGCCGGGGCCGCCGCCGTGGCGAGGGCGAGGGTGTAGCGGACTCCGGTCCGGCCCTCGGAGTACCCGGAGACGGTCGCGGTGTACGTCCCCGAGGCCGGCAGGACCGCGAGGATGCGCGCGTTCTGGCCGCCGCCGCCGTCGTCGTTGGAGTCCACCACCATCGCGCCGAAACGCAGGACGAGGTACGCGTCGAAGTCCGTCGCGACGGCGTCGAGCCGCACGACGTCGCCGGCGCGCCCCGCGAAGCTCCAGTGGTCCTCGAGGCCGCGCGTCCCGGCGGCGTCCCCCGTCTCGAGGCGGCCGGACTTCGTCTCGCCCGCCGCGATCGTCGCGGAGGACCCGGGATCGGGGAACGTCCCCGTCTCCTCGAGGAGCGTGAGGCGGTACACCCCGGCGCGGAGCTCCTCGCCGAAGCTGGAGGCGAGGATCGTGTACCGCCCCGCGACGGGGGCCCGGAACGACACGAGGCTGTTGCGGCCGCCGAGGCCGTCGTCGTCGCTGGCGATGACCGCGCCGTCGGGGCCCACGACCGCCAGGTAGGCGTCGAAATCCTCCGAGCGCAGCTCCACGCGCAGGCGCGCGCCCTGCCGCGCGTCGAACGTCCACCGGTCCTGGTACGGCCCGTCGGCGCCGAACTCGTCTCCCGGCTCGAGCAGGCCGGCCCGGGTCTCGCCGGCGGTGATGGCGGCGCTCTGGCCGGCGGCAGCGACCGCGGGCGTCTCCCAGCCGCTCACCGAGAGCGTGTACCGGCCCCGCGCCGAATCGGCCACCGCCGTCGTGAGGATGCGGTAGGTCCCATCGCGCGCCAGGATGAGGTGGAGCCGGGCGTTCAGCTCGCCGCCGGAGTCGTCGTCGGATCCGAGGGTGAAGCCGTCGGGGTCCCGCACGATCAGGTACGCGTCGAAGTCGGAGGAGACCAGGTCCACCGTCACGCGGTCGCCGCGCCGGCCCTGGAGGAGCCAGGTGTGGTATGGCGCCCGGACCGTCCGCCGCACCGGATCGCGGGCGGTCAGGGAATCGCTCTCCGGACGGCCGACCGTCACCGTGCGCGGCGACTGGGCGGCGAGGGGCGCGGCGAGAAGGGCCGCGCAGAGGGCGCTCAGGAGGAGTCGGCGGATCATCGGGGGGTCCTCAATCGAGGTGATACGGCACGCTGACGCAGATCTTCCCCCGGCGGAAGAGGAGCGCCCCCTTCACGAGGAGCGCCGTGTTGTTGTGGAGGAGATGGTGCCACCACTTGCTCGGGACGACCTCCGGCAACACCACCGTCACCAGGTTCCCCTCCTCGCCCCCGAATTCCCGGTCCACCTGGTCGATGTACTGCAGCAGCGGGCCCACCACCGAGCGATACGGCGACTCGAGTACGACCAGCGGCACACCGTTGTCCCACAGGCTCCACTGCTCCTCCATCCGCTCGCCGTCCTCGGGGCGCTCGGCGATGTACACCGCGCGCACGTCCTTCGACACGCTCAGCGCGTAGGTGAGCGCGGCCGCCACCCCGCGGTGGATGCCGGAGACGGGCACGATCGCCGTGTGGCGGCGTGGCGCCACGGCGCTCCACTCCTCCATCGCCAGCGCCCGGCCGAAGGCGTCGTAGTGCCCCTTGAGCAGCAGGAAGAACAGGATGAGCAGGGGGATCACGAGGACGACGATCCACGCGCCTTGCGTGAACTTCGTCACCGCGAAGATCCCGACCACGAGCGCGGTCACGACCGTGCCGACCCCGCTGATCACCAGCACCCGCCGCCACCCGGTGTCCCGCAGCCGGAGGGAGCGGCGCACCATCCCGAGCTGCGAGAGGGTGAAGGACAGGAACACGCCGATGGCGTAGAGCGGGATGAGGGCGTGCGTGTCGCCACGGAAGAGGACGATGAGCAGCGAGGCGACGAGCGCGAGGATGAGGATGCCGTTCGAGAAGACCAGCCGGTCGCCGCGGTGCGCGAGCTGCCGCGGCATGTACCGATCCACCGCGAGCACCGACGAGAGGGACGGGAAGGCGGCGAAGGAGGTGTTGGCGGCCAGCAAGAGCACCGTCGCCGTGAACGCCTGCACCGCGAAGTAGAAGAACCCGCCCCCGACGACGCTCCGCCCGATCTGCGAGATCACCGTCTCGCCCGCGACGGGGCCGATCCCGAGCCGGTGGGCGAGGAGCGTCGTGCCGAGGAAGAGCACGGCGAGGATGCCGGCGAGGAGGGTGAGGGTGTCGACGGCGTGCCGGGCCCTCGGCTCCTTGAAGGACGTGACCCCGTTGGCGATCGCCTCGACCCCCGTCATCGCCGTGCACCCGGACGAGAAGGCGCGCAGCACGAGGAAGACGGAGAGCACCGGCGCCACGGCGGCGGTGGCCGCTGGGGCCGCCGGCGCGACCGCCGGGAGCGTGCCCGTCGCCCACCGGAACGCCCCGACGGCGAGGAGCGCACCGACGGAGAGGATGAACCCGTACGTCGGGATGGACAGCACCGCCGCCGACTCCCGGACGCCACGCAGGTTCGCGAGGGCGACGAGGGCGACCGCCATCAGGCCCAGCGCCACCCGGTGCTGATAGAGCGCGGGCACCGCGGAGGTGATGGCCGCGACCCCCGCCGCGACGCTCACCGCGACGGTGAGGGTGTAGTCCACTAGGAGCGACGCGGCGGCGACGAGACCCGCCATCGGTCCGAGGTTCTCCCGCGCGACAGAATACGAGCCGCCGCCGTGCGGGTACGCCGGGATCACCTGGCGATAGGAGGCCACGACGAGGAAGAGGAGCACGACGATGGCGATCGCGACGGGCGCGGCGAAGACCACGGCGGCCGCCCCCGCGGGCGCCAGCACGAGGAGGATCTCCTCGCTCGCGTACGCGACCGACGAGAGGGCATCGGAGGAGAACACCGCCAGACCGGGCAGCCGGCCGATGCGCTCGTTGTCGGCGACGGCCGTCGACAGCGGCCGGCCCACCAGGAAGCGCTTGAGGTCCCGCCAGGTGCCTGACACGGGTTCAGAGTCTCGCCTGACGCCCCTGGACGCGCAACGGGAGGCGCCCCGTCGGGGCCGTGACGCCCGCAACAGCGCGGCCCGGCCCCCGCGAGCGGGAGCCGGGCCGTCCTTCCTGGAGCCGGGATGCCGCGGTCAGTTGCCCCGGGTCATCTCGTTGGCGAGTGCGCCCGCGTCGTACACGCGCCGCAGGCTCTCGATGATGGCGCGCGAGTCCACCCACACCGAGCGATTGACGCGCTCCGTGAACAGGAACCGCGGCGGGAGGCTCTCGATGTTGCCGTCGAAGATCAGGCCGACGACCTCACCGTCCCGGTTGATGACCGGGCTGCCGGAATTGCCGCCGATGATGTCGTTGGTCGAGACCGCGTTGAGCGGCGTCGCCAGGTCGAGCCGGTCGCGCGCCGCCAGCCACTTCGGCGTGAGGGCGAACGGCTCGCGGCCGCCCATCCCGATCGAGCGGTCGAACAGCCCGTAGAGGGTCGTGTAGGGCTGGGCGATGGTGCCGTTGTACGGATACCCCTTCACCTCGCCGTCCGATATCCGGAGGCTGAAGGTCGCGTCGGGGGCGACGCTGTTGCCGAAGACCGCGAGCAGCGCGCGGGCCACCAGCTCGTTGTTGGAGGTCTCCTCGTTCTGGAGCTGCGTCCACCGGATCGCGATGGGCCGCTCGAGCGGATCGATCACCCGAGCGAGGGCCACGAACGGATCGGCGGAGGCCGCGACGGCGGACGCGCCACCCTGCATCAGGGCACGCCGCTGGTCGGCGGTCACGATCTGCGACGCCTGCACCGTCGCGCGCGCCGCATCCTCCGGCGTGCGCGTCCCGAGCGCCTGGCGGCGCACCGGGTCGGCGGCGGGGAGCTCCCGCGCCATCGCGGTGAAGTACGCCGCGAGGAGGCGGATCTCCTGCGCGGTGTCGATCGGGGTCGCATCGTACAGCTGGCGTTCGATCCGCGGCCGCATCTGGTCACGGAAGGGCATCAGCCGCGCGGAGTCCACCTTCGCCGCCTCGGCCGGGTTGCGGGCGATGAGCATCGCGTAGCCCAGCAACCGCGAGCCGAAGGCCGCCGAGCCGTAGAAGCGGCGGCGCACGTCGAGGGTCGCCATCTCGCGGCGGATCCGCGCGACGTTGTCCCACGCGGCCCCGTACCGGCGGCGCAGGTCGGCGTTGGCGTTCACGCGGGCGCGGAAATCGGTCTCCCACTGCCGCTTGTGGTCCATCAGCTGCCGGTCGAGGAGCCCCGACTGGTAGCCGGTGGTCGCCTTCGCCGAGTTCTCGAGCCCGAAGATCTGGTTGCGCAGTGCCGCCGCCCGCTCGGGGCTGAGGTCCGAGAGCTGATGGGAGACCGCGATCATCCGCGACAGCTGGTCCAGCGACGCCGGATACTGCGTGTCCCGCAGATACTCGAGCTGCGACATCGTGAGGAGCCGGCCGGTGGAGCCGGGGTTGCCGACCACGAAGACCAGGTCGCCGTCGCGGGAGCCGTTCGCGCTCCAGCGGTAGAAGTGGTCCATGTGCGCGGGCTGGCCGTTCACGTAGACGCGCAGGAAGGACATGTCCACGTCGTACCGCGGGTACGTGAAGTTGTCCGGGTCCCCGCCGAAGAACGCCGTGCTGGCCTCGACGGCCATCACCAGGCGGATGTCGGAGTAGCGCCGGAACTTGTAGAGCTTGTACTGCCCGCCGGCGTACATCGAGACCACCTGGCAGTTGAGGTCGGTGGCGCTGCCGCGGCAGGTGCGCTCGATGTTGCGGATCGCCTCGTTCCGGAGGTCCGCCGCGCGGTCGGCGGGGGCACCGGCCGGGATCGCGCCCGCCACCGGCCGCGTGACGTCGGTGATCTCGAGGAGCTGGTCCACGTAGTTGCCGGGGCAGGCGCGCTCGTCGGCGCGGGTCCGGGCATAGAACCCGTTGGTGAGGAAGTCCTCACCCTGCCGCGTCACCGCGTCCACGCAACCACGGGCGCAGTGGTGATTGGTCATCACGAGCCCGTCGGCGGACACGAACGACGCGGTGCACCCGGGGAGCCGGGCCGCCGAGAGGCGCACGTGGTCGAGCCACTCCTGCGCGGGCCGGAAGTTGTAGCGCCGGGCCCAGTACTCGAGCGGCGGCACGTCGAAGGTCCACATCTTCCCGGTCTCGAGGCCGGGGTACTCGCCCGAGGCGGGCTGCTGCGCGACGGCGGGCGCCGACGCGAGGAACCCGAGAGCGACGAGCCAGAGTGCGGTGCGCTTCACCAGAACCATAGATTCATCTCCGGTAGGGGCTGCGACGAGAGTCCGACCTGGTCCAGATAGCGATTTTCGTGCCGTACCGCAATCGCGGGGTCGCGGCCGGCAGGGGAGGACTGGTGGGAGTACGGGCCTGGCTGTCGGGACGTAGGCGGGACGCCGCCGTGTGGGCGGGGGAGGGACGCTCGTGGCCGCCGCGCGCCGCCCTGCTCGCCGTGCTCGCCTACTTCGGCTGGCGCCACCTCGCCGACCCCGAGTACGGCAGCATCTTCTCGGGGATCACGCTGGGGGTGCACGAGCTGGGGCACGTGGTCTTCGGCCCCCTCGGCGAATGGCCCGGGATCGCGGGTGGGAGCATCGTGCAGGTCGCCGCGCCCCTCGCGCTGGCGTACGGCTTCCTGCGCCAGCGGGACTACTTCGCGATCGCCGTGGCGGGGGCCTGGGAGGGGATGAGCCTCTCGAACCTGGCCACCTACATCGCCGACGCGCGCGCGCAGGAGCTCCCCCTGATCAGCCCCTTCGGGGGCGACCCGGTGCACGACTGGAACTACCTCCTCTCGAGCGTCGGGATGCTGCGGCAGGACCTGCTGCTGGCGTGGTGGGTGCGCCTCGGGGCCTTCGTGGCGCTCGCCGGATCGATCGCGTTCGGGGTGTGGCTCTGCGTCAGGATGGGCCGGAGCCGGCCGGCGGCCTCGTAGCCGCGCGCGCGCTCTCCATCCACGCCTTCCACTCCGCATCGGCGGCGCCGACGGTCACCTTCTGCTGCCACCGCACCAGGGGCAGCCGGAGAAGGAGCGGCTCGGTGGCGAGCTTCTCGATCCACCGCTCGTCCGAGAGCCGCGCGTGGGCCAAGCCGAGGTCGGCGAAGCGGCGGGCGTCGCGGTCCACCAGCGCCTCGGCACCGAACTTCTGCGCGAAGCGCCGCAGCTCGCCGGGCGACGCCGCGCGCTCGTCCAGGTCCACGAAGTGCGTCTTGATCCGCCGTTCCGCGAAGAACCGCAGCGCCGCGCGGGTCTCCGCGCTCTTCCGGACCCCGAACACCTGCACCTCCATCGGCCTCCTCCCTTCGACGGGCCAATCTAGCGGCGAGGCGCTACTTTGGACGGTGATGCGCGCCATGCTCCTCGACGCGCCCGGACGGGCGCTGCGGCCCGCCGAGATCCCCCGGCCCATCCCGGGCGCGGGACAGGTCCTGCTGCGCGTCCGCGCCTGCGGCGTGTGCCGGACCGACCTGCACGTCGTGGACGGCGAACTCCCCGATGCGGCGTTCCCCCTCGTCCTCGGCCATGAGATCGTGGGCACCGTCGTAGAGGCGGGGCCCGGGGCGGCACGCCACCGTCCCGGCGACCGCGTCGGTGTGCCGTGGCTGGCGTGGACCTGCGGAGAATGCCGGTATTGCCGCGGCGGCCGGGAGAACCTCTGCGCGCACGCCCGGTTCACCGGCTATCACGTCCCCGGCGGCTACGCCGAGTTCACCGTGGCCGACGAGCGCTTCTGCTTCCCCCTCCCCGACGGCTTCGACGACGCCGCCGCCGCACCCCTCCTCTGCGCCGGCCTCATCGGCTGGCGCGCCCTCGCGGCGGCCGGGGACGCGCAGCGGCTCGGCCTCTACGGGTTCGGCGCGGCGGCGCACATCGTGGCGCAGGTCGCGCGCCACCAGGGGCGGCGCGTGTTCGCCTTCACCAAGCCGGGCGACGCCGCGGGCCAGGCGTTCGCCAGGGAGCTGGGCGCCGAGTGGGCGGGCGGCTCCGACGCCCCGCCACCCGAGGAGCTGGACGCGGCGATCATCTTCGCGCCCGTGGGCGCGCTCCTCCCCGCGGCGCTGCGCGCGGTGGCGCGCGGCGGCGCCGTGGTGTGCGCGGGGATCCACATGAGCGAGATCCCCGCGATGCCCTACAGCATCCTCTGGGGGGAACGGGTGGTGCGGTCGGTCGCGAACCTGACCCGCCGCGACGGCGAGGAGTTCCTGCGGATCGCCCCCGACGCGGGGGTGCGGACGGCGGTGGAACGATTCCCCCTCTCGTCCGCCAACGAGGCGCTCGCGCGCCTGCGCGCCGGGACCCTGCGCGGCGCCGCAGTGCTGGTGCCGGAACCGGAGGCCGCGTGACCCCCTGGACCGGCCGGCTCATCTTCCTGAACGTGGCGGTGTTCCTCCTCACCGCCTGGAACCCGATGGCCGCGGCGCCGCTCGTGCTCGTGCCGGCGTTCATCCCGTACCGCCCGTGGACGGTGATCACCTACATGTTCGTCCACGCCGGCTTCGCGCACATCTTCTTCAACATGCTGGCGCTGTACTTCTTCGGGCCGCAGGTCGAGCTCCGGGTCGGCGGCAGGTCCTTCCTCGGCCTCTATCTGGTGAGCGGCCTCGCGGGCGCCCTCTTGTCGGGCCTCACCCCGTACGCGCACATCGTCGGCGCCTCCGGCGCGGTGTTCGGCGTGATGCTCGCGTTCGCCCGCTACTGGCCCCACGCGCGCATCTACATCTGGGGCGTGCTGCCGGTCGAAGCGCGGGTACTGGTGGTGATCATGACCGTGATCTCCATCTGGAGCGTCCGCACCGGGGCCCAGTCGGGCGTCGCCCATTTCGCGCACCTCGGCGGGTTCGCCGGCGGGTATCTCTTCCTCCGCGTGATGGAGAAGCGGTCCCCCGCCGCGCGCTTCCGTGCCAAGGTGGCCCCCGTCCCGTCCTCCCGCCCCTCTGAAGGCGACCTCGAACGCTGGCGCCGGATCGACGCGGCGGCGCTGCACCCGGTGAACCGGGAGGAGCTCGAGCGGATCATGGCCCGGATCGCGACGGGCGGCCCCGGGATCGTCACCCCGGGAGAGCGGGAGTTCCTGGATCGCTTCAGCGCCCGCTGACGAATCCTCCGGCCCCGTGCCTCCGTAGGGGACCGGCGGGGCGGCACCGCGCTGCCCGCCGTGAGCCAGGACGACCCGAGGCCCCCGATGCGCATCCCGCTGCAGTCCTTGATCGCCGCCGGCGCACTGCTGCTGGCGCCCGCCGCGCTCCGCGCCCAGGACGCCGATGACACCGGCACCGACCGTCCGCCGGGCCACTGGGCCCTCAACCTCACCATCGGCGGCACCGGCCTCAGCATCGGCAATTCCGCGCGGGTGAACGGCCTCCGGATCAACTGGAGCGACCGCGGCCTCGAGCGCGTCAACGGGATCAACCTCACGCTCTGGCGCCCCGACAAGCACTTGAGCGGCACCATCAACGGCGCCGCCCTCGGGATCGTCGGGCCGGGCGCGGAGGAGATCAACGGCCTCGCGCTGGGCCTCGGAGGGACGGTGACCGGGCGCCGGATGCGGGGCGTCTCCATCGCCGGTCTGGGCGTCGTGTCGCAGGGGTCCATCGAGGGCGTGAGCATCGCCGGCCTCGGCGCCGTGGCGCAGGGACACCTCAAGGGCATCAGCTTCGCCGGGCTCGGGGTCGTCTCCGAGGGCGGGATCTCGGGCATCGCCCTCTCGGGCCTCGGGACGGTGTCGCAGGGCCCGATGTCCGGCATCGCGATCGCGGGACTCGGCGCCGTCGCGCAGGGCGGCCTGACGGGCGTCGGCCTGAGCGGCCTCGCCGTGGTCACGCAGGGCGACCTCAAGTGGCTCTCCATCGCCGGTCTCGCGACCGTGGCGCAGGGGGACATCACCGGGCTCACCGTGAGCGGGCTCGCGACGGTGGCACAGGGGCGCGTGCGGGGGATCAGCCTCAACGGCCTCGCGCTCGTAGCCGAGGACGGGGTCTCCGGCGCCGCGCTCGGCGGCATCGCCGTGGTGAGCCAGCGCTCGATCTCCGGCCTGGCGGCGAGCCTGTACAAGATCGAGTCGCCCCGCATCGCCGGGATCAGCATCTGCACCTACCTCCGCTCCCGCTCCGTCTCCGGGCTCGGCGTGGGGCTGGCGTACAACTACGTCCGCGGCACCTTCGTCGGGCTCCAGATCGGACTGGTCAACGACACCCGCGTCCTCAAGGGGGTCCAGCTGGGCCTGGTGAACATCGCCCGCAACAACCACGGCCTGGCGCGCGTCCTGCCGATCCTGAACGCGCACCTCTAGCCGGCGGCCCGGATCGCCAGGCGTGGGGCGCCGGGACCGCCTGAACGGGCCGCCCCCGCGCCCCTTGGCATTCCCGAGCACGGGATTTGCTACGCGAATAGTCGGATAACCGCCCATGACCGCGACCCGTCTCGACCCCTCAGCGCACGCGCTCCCCGGCGAACGCCTCGTTCGCGTGGGCTGTCCCGCGCACAACTGCGGCGGGCGCTGCCTCCTCGTCGCGCACGTGAAAGACGGCCGCATCGTACGGATCGAGGGGGACGATCGCTCGGACGACACCCCCGCCGACCCGCAACTCCGCGCCTGCACGCGAGGCCGGGCCTACCTGCGCCGCCAGTACCATCCCGAGCGCTTGCTGTATCCGCTGCGGCGGGTGGGTCCGCGGGGCGCGGGGCAGTGGGCGCGCATCTCCTGGGACGAAGCGCTCGACCTCGTCGCCGGGGAGATGCGGCGGGTGCGGGAGACGTACGGCCCCGGCGCCCTCTTCGTCCCCTACGGCACGGGGAGCTACAGCCAGCTCAACGGCTCGCAGGTCGCGCGCCGGTTGATGAACCTCTCTGGCGGCTGCCTCGGCATCTGGAACAGCTACAGCTGGGCCGCCATCAACGTCGCGACGCCCACCGTCTACGGCACGCTGCAGACCGGCAACCAGCGCCAGGACTGGCTCAACTCCCGCTACATCCTGCTGTGGGGGTGGAACCCGGCGGAGATGCGGGACGGCACCAACAGCGACTGGTTCGTGAAGCTGGCGCGGGAGCGGGGGGCGCGCACCGTCTGCATCGACCCGCGGATGAGCCCGAGCGCCGTGAGCCTTGCCGACGAGTGGATCCCCATCCGGCCCGGCACCGACGCCGCGATGATGACGGCGATGGCGCACGTGATGATCACGGAGGGACTGGTCGACGCCGGCTTCGTGCGGACCCACTGCGTCGGCTTCGACGCGTCGCAGATGCCCGCCGGGTGCGAGGGGGAGGAGAGCTACCGCGACTACGTGCTCGGTACGCGGGACGGCGTGCCGAAGACGCCGGCATGGGCGGAGCGGATCACCACGGTGCCGCGCGCGACGATCGAGCGGATCGCCCGCGAGTACGCCACGACGAAGCCCGCGATGCTCTATCAGGGATACGGGATGCAGCGCCGGGCATTCGGCGAGCAGGTGGTCCGGGCGGGGTGCGTCCTCGCGGCCATCACCGGCAACGTGGGGATCCCGGGCGGATGGGCGAGCGGTCTCGCGAACCAGCCGGACGGCGGCTGCGGCTGGTACGTCTTCCCCGCCGGGGAGAACCCCGTGAAGGCGAGCATCCCCGTCTTCCTCTGGTCGGAGGCGGTGCTGCGGGGGAAGGGGATGGGCGCCGAACACGGGGTGCAGGGCGCCGAACGGCTCGACAGCGACATCAAGCTCATCTACGCCGTCGCGACCAACTGCCTCGTCAACCAGCACGCCAACATCAACCGCTCGGTGGAGATCCTCCGCGACGAGTCGAAGGTGGAGTTCCTCGTCGTGCAGGACCAGTTCCTCACCTCGACCGCGCGCTACGCCGACGTGGTCCTGCCCGCGTGCACGCAGTTCGAGACGTGGGGCGTCGAGGACGGGTGGAAGTACGGCGAGGAAGTGCTGCTGATGCCGAAGCTGGTGGAGCCACCGGGGGAGGCGAAGAGCGACTACCGGATCGGGGCCGAGCTCGCGGAGCGGCTCGGCGTGGGCGCGGCCTTCACCGAGGGTCGCGACGAGCGGGGCTGGGTGGAGTGGTGCCTCGACGAGTACCGCCGCACCCGGTTCCCCGACCTGCCCTCGCTCGACGCCTTCGAGGCCTCCAACACCGGCCTCCACGTGAAGCCCGTCACGCGACCCGCGGTGGCGTTCGCGGAGTTCCGGCGCGACCCCGAGGGCCATCCCCTCGATACGCCGTCGGGGAGGATCGAGATCTTCTCGAAGGCGCTCAGGGACCTCGGCCGGCCCGATGCGATCCCGGCGGTGCCGAAGTACATCGAGGAGTGGGAGAGCCCCTTCGGGCCGGAGGCGGCGCGGTTCCCCCTCCAGGCGATCGGCCACCACACGCTGCACCGGGTGCATTCCACGCACGACAACAACGACTGGCTGGCGGAGGCGTTCCCGCAGCGCGCCTTCCTCAATCCCCTCGACGCGGCGCCACGGGGCATCGCCGACGGCGAGACGGTGAAGGTCTGGAACGACCGTGGCGCCACGGTGCTCCCCTGCCGGCTCACCCAGCGGGTGATGCCGGGGGTGGTGGACATCCCCGAGGGCGCGTGGTGGGCGCCCGACGCCGCCGGCGTGGACCGCGGGGGCAACATCAACGTCCTGACGAGCGAGCGCTGGACGCCCCTCGCCTTCGGCACCGCGCAGCACACCGCGATGGTGCAGGTGGAGCGGGCCTGACGTGGGCGCGCGCTACGCGTTCCGCTTCGATCAGTCCGCCTGCTCGGGCTGCAAGACCTGCCAGGCGGCGTGCAAGGACCGGCACGGCCTCCCCGTGGGGGTGCTGTGGCGTCGCGTCTACGAGGTGGCGGGGGGCGGCTGGAAGCGCGCCGGGGAGGCGTGGCACTCCGATGCGTTCGCCTATCATCTCTCCCTCGCCTGCAATCACTGCGCGGAGCCGATCTGCGCCGAGGTCTGCCCCACGGGAGCCATCGCCCGCGGCGACGACGGCCTGGTCCGCATCGACGGGGAGAGGTGCGTCGGCTGCCGCTACTGCGCGTGGGCGTGCCCGTACGGCGCCCCGCAATTCGACGAGCGCAGCGGCACGATGACCAAGTGCGACCTCTGCGCCGCCGATCTCGGCGCCGGACGTATGCCGGCGTGCGTATCCTCCTGCCCGATGCGCGCCCTCGAGCTCGTCACCCTCGAGGACGGGACCGACGCGGCGGGCGCGGCCACCTTCCCGCTCCCCGACCCGGCGCTCACGTCACCCGGCCTCGTCGTCATGCCGCACCGCGACGCGCCACGCGCGGGGCCGCGGACGGCGCGCGTCGCCAATCGCGAGGAGGTCGCGCCGTGACCGAACGGCCCCTCGTCGCCTTCACGCTCCTCGCGCAGGCCGCCGTCGGCGCGTTCATCACGCTCTGCGCGGTCGAGTCCTTCGCGCACGGGCTGACCGCCCAGCCCGCGGCCCTGGCCCTGACCGGCGGGATGCTGGCGGCCATCGGCCCGGCCATGGGCCTCGCGCTGCTCGTCTCCCTCCTCCATCTCGGCGCGCGGGGCGCCGCCTGGCGCGCGCTCGCCAACCTCCGCACCTCGTGGCTGAGCCGAGAGATCCTGCTGGGCCTGCTCTTCGCCGGAGGGGCGACGCTCCTCGCCGTGCTGCGCTCCGCGGGCGCGACGCCCGCGGGACCGCTCGGCGCCCTGGCGGCGGCGGCCGCGCTCTGCGGCGTCGCCCTGGTCTACGCGATGAGCCGGGTCTATCGCGTGCGGACGGTGCCCGGATGGGACACGCCCCGGACCACCGTGGCGTTCTTCTCCAGCGCTCTCCTCCTCGGCACGCTGGCCGTCGGGGCGGGGCTGGCGCTCTCCCCCGGCATCCCCGCCGAGCCGCTCGCCGGTCCGCTGCGGTGGATCGGCGCCGGTGCCGCCGCCGGCCTCGTAACGGAACTCGCACTCTCCGGGCATGGCCGCTACGGAGCCGTCCGCCGCGCGCTGCTCCTGGCGTCCCTCGCGCTTTGCGCGGCGACGCTCGCCGCCCCCGGCCGCGCAACCCCGGCCCTTGCCGCCGCGTTCGCGCTGGCCCTCGCGGCACAGGTCCTGGGTAGGTATCTGTTCTATATGGACGGACCCCGGAGGGAACTCTGAAAGCCCCGAAGAAGACGCTCGTGCCGATCGACCTCAAGAAGCTCGCGGCGCTGGCCAAGCGGAACGCCGAGAAGGCGACCAAGGAATCGACCGACGCGAACAAGAAGGCGCGCCAGTTCGACGACACCCTGCAGAAGCGCTACAACGATTCGGAGGAGCGGGAGCGGTTCTTCAAGGAGATGCAGAAGCGGGAGTTCTAGGTCACAGCGGCCCCGCACCCGCGGGGCCGTGTCGCATCCGGGCCCTACTCGGGCGCCGGGACCCAGACGGTGGCTCCAGCGAACCGTCCGGCGACGATGAGGCCCAGCCGTGACGCCAGCCCCGCCGGATCCGACTCCGTCTCCTCCGGGCTCGCGAAACTCACCACCGCGCCGTGCGTGCTCCGCAGGCGGTCCCCGAAGGCCCGCACCGTGACGGCGTCGAGGGTCGTCGGCAGCAGCCACGAGCGCCGCCCGGTGGCGAACCAGACGTCCGCCGGGCTGTTCGTGAAGAGCCGGCGGGCCGCGCCATCGGTGCGGAGCCAGCGCACCAGTTCCGACGCGCGCCACTCCACTCCCGCGTAGCCCCAGCCTCCCTCGCGCGCCTCGCGCACCGTGATCGCCGTCTGCCACGCGGACGCCGCGAGCCATACGATCGCGATCCCCCCACCGATCCACCGCACCATCCGGCCGGCGTCGCGCCACACGGTCCCTGCCGCGGCCGCCACCGCCAGGGACCCGAAGGCCATCAGCGGGGAGAGGAGCCGCTCGTCGAAGGGGATGCTCGCGTCGGCGAAGAGCCGCGAGACGACGACGAGCCCGGCGTAGGACGCGGCGCCGATCGTCAGCGCCAGGAAGAAGCCGCGCTCCTTCCGCGCCGCCGACCACAGCAGCCAGCAGGTGGCCGCAACCACGGCGAGCGCCCCCACCGTACGCAGCGCCGGCGCCTCGATGCCCGGCGCGAGCCAGGTCGTGAGCGTGGTCCAGCCCTCCCGGAAAGTGGCGCCGAAACCGCCGGTGAGTCCGACGGTCCTGACGTCCGCAGACTCCACCCGTGCGCGCAGCGCCCACGCCCCCTGCACGAGCGCGGTCGGCGCGAACGCGAGCACGGCACGCGCGATGCGCCGCCGCCGTCCGCCGGGGCCGGCCAGCGCCCAGACCGCCGCCGCCGCGCCGAGCGCGACGCCGGCGTAGCGCACCAGCCCCGCCAGCGCCGCGGCGCTGCCGTAGATGAAGGGGCGCTCCCGCATCCGGAGCATCAGCGCCAGCGTGGCCACGAGCAGCGCGAGGAAGAGCGGCTCGCTCAGCACCCGCAGGTGGTCGAGCGCGAAGCCGGGCGACGCGAACGCGAGCGCGCCCGCCAGCACGGCCGCCAAGGTGCCGGCGGTGAGCCCCGCCAACCACGTCGCGAGCCCCACGGCGGCCGCCGCGGAGACCGCCTCGACGACGCGCGCGGTCTGGATGGGGTCCGCACCGAGCGCGACGGGGCCGGCGAGCGCAAGCGAGAACCCCGGCGGGAAATGTCCCAGGGGCTCCGTGCCGTCGGCGTCGTCCCAGGTCCCCTCGGGAATCCTGAACGTGCCCGTCCGCGCGAACGACTCCGCGGCGCCGAGGTAGCTCATCGCGTCGGGGTCGAGGCCGGGACCGGGCGGACGGGTAATCCAGAGGACCGCGGCGAAGGCCGCAGCGGCGAATCCGAACGGGAGGAGAAGGCGGGGAAGGCGCATTTCGACCGTCAAGCTACACGTCCGACCGGCGAGCGACAGCGCCCGCGCCAAGCCCTCGCGGCGGGAGCGCAGCGGCCGACGCGAACGAGGCTGCCCCTGCCGGCTACTCCTCCCAGGGGAGGCCGGGTCGCCCGAAGTGCCCATAGTTGGTGGTGCGCCGGTAGATGGGGCGCAGCAGGCCGAGCCGCTCGATGATGGCGGCGGGCCGGAAGTCGAAGGTGCGGACGTACGCCTCCGCCGCGCGCTGGTCGCCCGCGCCGAAGGTCTGCACGAACACCGACATCGGCTGCGCCACGCCGATCGCGTATGCGACCTGCACCTCGGCGCGATGGGCGATCCCCTGCTTCACCACCTCGCGGGCGACGAAGCGGCAGAAGTACGCCCCGCTCCGGTCCACCTTCGAGGGGTCCTTTCCGCTGAAGGCGCCGCCGCCGTGGCGCGCCATGCCGCCGTAGCTGTCCACGATGATCTTCCGGCCGGTCACGCCGCAGTCGGCCGAGGGGCCACCCTCCACGAAACTGCCTGAGGGATTCACCGTGACGGCCTCGGGCCGCACCGCCCACGCGCCAAGCGCGCGCGGCACCAGCGTGCCCCGCACCCACGCGCCGATCGCCGCCTGCTCGGTCCCCGCGGCGTGCTGGGTCGAGACGAGGACGTGCGCGACCCGCTGCGGCGTCCCGTCCTCGTACTCCACCGCGACCTGCGTCTTGCCGTCGGGGCGGAGCCAGGGCGCCTCACCCGCCTTCCGCGCCGCGGCCAGCCCGCCGGAGAGACGGTGCGCCAGCAGGATGGGCAGGGGCATCAGCTCCGGCGTCTCGTCCGTCGCGTAGCCGAACATCATCCCCTGGTCGCCGGCGCCCTGCTCCTTCGCGTCCGCGGCCGCCGCGGCGCCCCTTCCCGTCTTCCGCACCGCCGCGTCGATCTCCTGCGCCTGGGCGGTGAGGAAGTCGAGGATCTCCACCCCGTCGGCGTTGAACGGCTCGCTCCGGTCGGTGTAGCCGATCTCCCGGAGCGCCGCGCGCGCCACCGCCTTCGCGTCCACCGTCGCGCCGGAGGTGATCTCCCCCGCCAGCACCAGCCAGCCCCGCTTCGCCAGCACCTCGCACGCCACGTGCGCCTGTGCATCCTGCGCGAGGTGGGCATCGAGCACCGAATCGGCGACGAAGTCGCAGACCTTGTCGGGGTGGCCCTCGCACACCGATTCCGACGTGAAGACGTAGTTTCCCTGCAACCCTGCCATCGTCCGCTCCCCACGCGGCGCCGGCCGCCGCGATCGATCGCCTGGTGTCCCACCCCCGGAAACACCGCGGCCCCCGACTCGTCATCGCGGGGGCCGTGCACCGCGACTTAGAAGGACAGCCCGGATCGCTCCGGCGCGCGGCCCTTCAAGTCGGGGAAATCGCCGCGCACGTGAACCCTACCCGGTCCCCGTTCCGGGAACAAGAGGCGCCGCGATTCGGGGTTCGGCCCTCTCCGGCGCTCCGGCGGCTCCGCCCGCGCGGCCCCGCCGGAGCGCGCCCTTCGGCACCAGCCGCGAGGCCAGCAGCACCACCAGCACCGCGGCGTACCGCGTCGGCCGGGTGATGTCCTTCTTCTGCGACCAGGTGAAGTGCACGATCCCCGCGAGCGCCGTCACGTAGATGAGCGCGTGGAGCGGCACCCACCGCCCGCCGAGGCGCCGCACCCAGCCCCGCGTGGACGTGACCGCGAGCGGGATGAGCGTCAGGAGCCCCGTGAAGCCAACGGTGATGTACGGCCGCTTCGCGATGTCCTTGACGATCGTGTGCCAGTCGAAGAACTGGTCGAGGACGAGGTACACGAGGAAGTGGAGCGCGAGGTACGTGAAGGCGAAGAGACCCAGCATCCGCCGCACCGACTGCAGCCGGTTCCACCCGGTAAGACGGCGGAGCGGCGTCACCGCGAGCGTCGCGGTGAGGAAGGTGATGCCCCAGATCCCCGTGCGGTGGGTGAGGTCCTTGATCGGCTCGGCAGCGAGGTGCCCCGTCAGGGCATCGTAAACCATGACGCCGAGCGGGAGGAGGCAGAGGACGAAGAGCGCGGGCTTCGCCAGGCGCGAGAACGTGAGACGTGAGGCGGGAGGGGTGAGACGGGCCTCCGTGCTCCCTCGCCGTCTCATGTCTCTCGTCTCACTCTTCACTCCTACGCTCAGAAGTTCCTCCGCAGATCCATCCCGGCATACAGCTGCGCCACCTGGTCGGCGTATCCGTTGAAGGGCAAAGTCGGCCGCCGCAGGAACTCCCCGATCCGCCGCTCGCGCGCCTGGCTCCAGCGCGGATGGTCCACCGCGGGGTTCACGTTGGCGTAGAAGCCGTACTCGTCCGGCGCCGAGATCGCCCAGGTGTTCTGCGGCTGAGTGCGCACGAACCGGATCCGCACGATGGCCTTGATCCCCTTGAAGCCGTACTTCCACGGCACCACCAGGCGCAACGGCGCGCCGTTCTGGTTGGGGAGCGTGCGGCCGTAGAGCCCCGTCACCATCAACGTGAGGGGATGCATCGCCTCGTCCATCCGCAGCCCCTCGACGTACGGCCACGGGAGCACGCCACTGCGCTCTCCCGGCATCCGGTCGGGGGCGTAGAGGGTGGTGAACTCGACGAATCGCGCCTGCGCCGTGGGCTGCACCCGGTCGATGAGCTGCCGCAAGGGGAAGCCCATCCACGGGATCACCATCGACCACGCCTCGACGCACCGCAGGCGGTACACCCGCTCCTGCACCGTCACGTGCGCGAGGATGTCGTCGAGGTCGTAGCGCGCCGGGTGCGCCACCTCGCCGCCGATCTCCACCGTCCACGGCCGCGGACGGAAATCGCGTGCGATCTCCGCGGGCTCGTCCTTCCCCGTGCCGAACTCGTAGTAGTTGTTGTACGTCGTCACCTGCTCGTAGGGCGTGAGCGTGTCGCCCTGGAGCCGTCGCGCCCGCGGCGCGAACGCCCGCGCCGCCCCGGGCAGCGCGAGCCCCGCCGCCGCCACGCCAGCCGCGGCGATGAACGCGCGCCGGTCGAGGTAGTGCCGCTCGGGGGTGATCTCCGACGACGGGATGTCCACGGCGCGACCGATCAGCACGGGATCGCCCCTCCTAAGAATGACGAACAAAGCATTCGTATATCTGAAGATACGCCGGAGAAGGCCTGCTGTTCCAGCGCCACGGCCGCCGGCCTTGCGACGAGCCGGCCGCGGGCGCAGAATGGCCGCGACCAAGAGAGGCAGGAACCCCGATGAAGTGGCACCCGTCGCCCCAGTCCCTTCTGCGCGCCGCGCTGGCGGCCGCGCCCCTTCTCTCCCTCGCCGTGCTCGCCGCCGCCCAGGAACCCTCCCAGCCGATCCGCCTCCCCGAGGCGCGGCACTCGGGCGCGATGACCGTCGAGGCCGCGCTCTGGGCTCGTCGCTCGGTCCGCGACCTCAAGCCCGACGCCCTCCCCCTCGCCGACGCGGCGCAGCTCCTCTGGGCCGCGCAGGGGAAGAACCGCCCTGACGGCCACCGCACCGCTCCCTCGGCCCGGGCGGTGTACCCGCTGGAGATCTACCTCATCGCGGGGAGCGTCGAAGGGCTCGCCCCCGGCGTGTACCGCTATCGCTCGGGGACCCACGACCTCGTGCTCGCGCAGGCGGGGGACAAGCGGGCCGAGCTGACCGCCCCTTCGGGCCGGCCGGCGGGTGGCGCGGCGCTCGCGCCGCTCGTGCTCGTCTATGCGGTGGCCGGCGACCGTGCCGGTCCGCGCTGGGGACCGATGACGGACCGCTTCGGCGCGATGGAGGTCGGCTTCGCGGCGCAGAACGTCTACCTGCAGGCCGCTGCGCTCGGCCTCGGCACGACCTTCATGGCCGGCTTCAACGACTCCGCGATGGCGCGCGTCCTCGGACCCGCCGAGCGCGCGCTGGGGATCATGCCGGTAGGCAGACCGCGCTGAGGCGAAGGGCCTGGCGGCGCGCGCGTAGCTCGCGCCGGCACCACCGGATGCACGACGGCCCCGCCGCACTGCGACGGGGCCGTCCGTTCGTCCGGGATCCCGGACGCGTTACCTGGCGCGCTCGAGGTAGGTGCCGGTCCGCGGGTCCACGCGGATGCGCACGCCTTCCTCGAGGAACTCCGGGACCTGGATCGTGATGCCGTTGTCGAGCTTGGCGGGCTTGGTGCTGGCGGTCTTGGTGGCGCCGCGCATCACCGGCGTCGTCTCCACGATGACGCACTCCAGCGCCGCCGGGAGCTCGATGCCGACGACCGTGCCGTTCAGCAGCTCCGCCTTGAACTGCATCTCCGACTGGAGCCATTCGGCCGCGTCGCCCGCGACCTCCGGGTCGATGGAGAGCTGGTCGTAGGTCTCGATGTCCTGCGCGTGCACCCCCGACTCGTCCCGGTACATCACCTGGTATTCCTTGGTGTCGAGCCGCGCCTCGTCCACGTATTCCGTGGCGATGTAGCGGGAGTCGAAGGTGTTGCCGGAGATGAGGTTGCGCATCCGGATCTGCACGAAGGCGCGCAGGTTCCCGGGGGTCCGGTGCTGGAAGTCCATCACCCGGCACGGCTGCCCGTCTACGATGAGTACGTGTCCCTTGCGGACTTCTGAAGCCTTCATGGGCCCTGCACTGCGGTCAGAGTCGGTGGCCTGGCGCCCCACTGGCGCGGGCGGGAAAGGTAACGGGGCCCGGCGCGATGCGGCACCCGGAGGGGCTTCCCGAGGGGTGGAATCGGCGAATCCATGCAATCGCCTCTGGCCGATTCCTCCACGCGGGTGCACAGGTACGTGATTCCCGCATCGGAGCGATCCTGGTGAGCACCACCTGGAGGAGACTCGCGCTCGTAGGCGCGCTCGCGTGCGCCGCGTCCGGAGCGGCACGCGCACAGGCGGTGGGGTGGCAGCCCAGCGTGCTGTCGGTGCGGGTGACGCCGAGCGAGGGGCGGCTCCAGGTGGGCCAACAGCTCACCCTCGTCGCCTCGGCGACCGACGCCAGCGGGGCGCCGCTGGACGGCTTCCTCATCGCCTTCTCCACGAGCGACCCGCATGTCGCCACGGTCGGAGACGACGGCACGGTGGTGGCCGTGGCGCCGGGCACCGCCACGATCACGGCGCAGGTCGGCACGGGGCCAGGGGCGCGGAGCGCCAGCGCGCGGGTGCGGGTCGAGGGTCAGGTGCAGCGAACGGCCTCATCGCCGCGGATGCCGAGCTTCCGATCGGTCGCGATGTTCCCCGCTGCGGGCCGCACCCGCGTCGGCGAGACGCTGCAGCTGTTCCCCCGCGCGAAGGACATGATGGACAGCGACGTCCCGGACGCGCAGTTCGTCTACACCTCCGGCGACGTGCACATCGCCACGGTGAGCGATGACGGGGTGGTCTCGGGCGTCGCTCCGGGCAAGGTCACCATCACCGCCCGCGTCGGGAACGGGCCGGGAGCACGCAGCGCCAGCGCGGCCATCGAGGTCCTGCCGGCCCAGCCCTGATCCCGGCGGGCCGCGCACTCTATCTGGAGGAGGAAGGCCCCGGCTAGGGCTCCCGCCACTTCGCGCCGACACTCCCGACCAGGGCATCAGCCGCCGCCGGCCCCCAAGAGCCGGCGGCGTAGTTCGGGAAGTCCGCGGGTCGCTGCTCCGCCCACCAGTCCAGGACCGGGTCCACCACCGTCCATGCCGCCTCCACCTCGTCGGTGCGGGTGAAGAGGGTCGCGTCCCCGAGCATCGCGTCGAGGAGGAGCGTGTCGTAGGCATCGTGGTCGGTGCCGCCGAACGCCGCGGAGTAGTCGAACTCCATGTCCACGGGGGCCATCCGGCTCATCTCGATCCCCGGCACCTTGATCTCGAACCGCTGGCCGATGGACTCCCGCGGCTGGATGCGGACCGCGAGGGTGTTCGACTCCAGGTCGTGTCCCGCCGGCAGCGGGAACATCAGGTGCGGCGGGCGGCGGAAGCGGATGGCGATCTCCGTGGCGCGCTGCGGGAGGCACTTCCCCGACCGGAGGAAGAACGGCACCCCCTGCCAGCGCCAGTTGTCCACGTAGAGACGCAGCGCGGCGTAGGTCGGCGTCGTGGAGCCGGCGGCGACGTCGCGCTCGTCCCGGTAGCCGGCGACAGCTGCGCCTCCGGCGGTCCCGGCGCCGTACTGGCCCATGACGACCGCCGAGGGGAACTCCCCGGGGGCGATGGGGCGGATGGAACGGAGCACCTTCGCCTTCTCGTTGCGCACCGAGTCGGCGTTCCGTTGGAGGGCGGCTCCATCGCCGTCAGGGCGAGGAGCTGGAGGAGGTGGCTCTGGAACATGTCGCGCACCACCCCGGACTCCTCGTAGTAGCGGGCGCGGTGCTCGACCCCGACGCTTTCCGCCGCCGTGATCTGCACGTGGTCCACGTGCTGGCGGTTCCAGACCGGCTCGAAGATCGAGTTGGCGAACCGGAGCACGAGGAGGTTCTGGACAGTCTCCTTCGCGAGGTAATGGTCGATGCGGTAGACCTGGTGCTCGGCGAACGCCTCGCGCACCACCCGGTTCAGCGTGTGCGCGCTCGCGAGGCTGGTGCCGAACGGCTTCTCCAGGATCACCCGCACCCAGGGGCGCGTCGCCGGGTCCGCCACGTGCGGGGCCACGCCGCTCGCCGAGAGGTGCTCGATGGCCGTCGGGACGACGCTCGGCGGGATCGCCAGGTAGATCATGCGGCCGCTGCCGGGGGGCAGAGTCGCCTCGACCTTGGCGAGATGCCGTCCGACGGCCGCGAAGGTCGCGGCGTCCGCGAGGTCGCCGGAGACGTACGTGAGGCGCGGGGCGAGGCGCTCCCACAGCTCCGCGCCCGAATGCGGGCCGAACTCGTCGAGTCCCTGGCGCATCGCGGCGCGGAACGCCGCGTCGTCCCATCCGGTGCGTCCTACCCCCACGATCGCGCAGTCGTCGGGCAGCAGGCCGTCGAGGAGGAGGTGCGCGAGCGAGGGGACGAGCTTCCGGCGGGTGAGGTCACCGCTCGCCCCGACGATCACCAGCACGCACGGCTCCGGGCACCGCAGGCGATCCTTCGCCGGCGGCGCCTCGCCGACGGCCTGGGGGATCGTGGTCGAGGCTCTCACGCCTTCTTCACCGCGTGCCCGCCGAACTCGTTCCGCAGGGCCGCGATGACCTTCGCGCCGAAGGAGTCGGTCTGGCGCGAGCGGAAGCGTGCGAGGAGCGCGAGGGTGATGGCCGGCGCGGGGACGTCGAGGTCCATCGCCGTCTGCACGGTCCAGCGCCCCTCCCCGGAATCGTCCACGTAACCCTGGAGGGCCGAGAGCTGGGGGTCCGCCGAGAACGCCCGCTCGGCAAGCTCGTTGAGCCACGACCGCACGACGCTGCCGCGGTTCCAGAGGGCCGACACCTGATGGAGATCGATGGAGAACTCCTTCGACGCGTGGAGGATCTCGAAGCCCTCCGCATACGCCTGCAGGAGGCCGTATTCGATCCCGTTGTGCACCATCTTCACGAAGTGCCCCGCTCCAGGCGGGCCGACGTGCGCGTAGCCATCGGGGGGCGCGAGCGTCCGGAACACCGGCTCGCACCGGCGGAACGCCTCCGGCGTGGCGCCCACCATCAGGCAGTAGCCGTTCTCGAGTCCCCAGATGCCGCCGCTGGTGCCCGAGTCCACGAACCCGATCCCGGCGGCCTCGAGGCGCTTCGCCCGGCGCACCGAATCGTGGAAGTTCGAGTTCCCGCCCTCGACGACGATGTCGCCCTTCGCCAGCAGGGACACGAGCGCCTCGATGGTGCTCTCGACCGCATCGCCGGCGGGGACCATGATCCACAGCACCCGCGGGGCGGCGAGTTGCCGGCAGGCGTCGGCGAGGTCCTTCGCCCCGCGGGCCCCCTTCGCGACGTGCGCGCGGACGGCCTCCTCCGAGCGGTCGTACACCACGACCTCGTGGCCGCCCTTCAGCAATCGCTCCACCATGTTGCCGCCCATCCTGCCCAGCCCGATCATCGCCAGCTGCATCGTGTCTCTCCCCTCACGTCGAGGCCTCGGGAGCGGCACGCGTCGCCAGGTGCGACGCGGCTCCCTCGTCGAGGAACCAGTGTCGTCCGGCGGCGAGGTGTGCCGGCACCTCCGCCGGGTCCGCATCGGCGCTCAGCGCGCGGGCCGCCATCGCCGCCTTCTCCGCGCCCGTGACGACCACCGCGACCTGCCGCGCCGCCGCGATCACCGGCGACGTGATCGTCAGCCGCCGGGCCGGCTCTATGGGCGCGGTGACTGGCACGACCCGCCGGCGTCGCCGGGCGAGGGCGGGTGACCGCGGAAAGAGCGACGCCGTGTGCCCGTCGGGTCCCATCCCCAGCAGCAGTACGTCGAGCTGCGCCGGCAGGAGCCGCTCGTACTCCCGCGCCGCCTCCTCCCGGTCCGCCCTATCGGCCGGCATCGGGTGGACGTGGCCTGGGAGGAGCGGGACCCACCTGAGGAGCGCGTCGGACGCCATCCGGAAGTTGCTCGCGGGATCGTCGAGAGGCACGGCGCGCTCGTCGCCGAAGTAGACGTCCACGCATGCCCAGTCGATCGCCGCAGCGAACGGCGGCGCCGCGAGCGCCTCGTAGACCGGGCGCGGGGTGCGCCCTCCGGAGAGCGCCAGGGCGCAGCGCCCGCGCGCCGTGATCGCGGCGATCACCTGCGCCGCCATCCACTCGGCGACCGTCCGCGCAAGTTCCCGCGCCGGCACGACCGTGACGCCGCGGCTCATCGCTCCGTCGGCCTCTGTGCGCGTCGCTCGAACCCGACGATCACGGCTGCGCCACCGCCACCACCGGGTGGATCTCCCAGTAGCCGCCTGGCCGGTCGTTGCAGTTGCCGTGGCCGCCGGTCGTCACGTGGATGCCATCGAAGAACGCGGGCCCGGTGAACCGCAGCCGGACCGGCTGGCGCACCGTGTGGCCGTGGCGGGCGCGGATCGCGTCGTCCGGGATCCACTGCGTCAGGCGCTGCCGGGCCGTCGCGTAGCCCTGGCCGTAGGTCGGCGCCGGGATCTCGACCACGACGCAGCGGGTGGGAGCGTCGCCGGGCTGATCCGTCAGTTCGATGTGCCAGTCCCCGTCGGCCATCTCCTTCCGGATGACCCGGACCCAGCCCACCACCGTGTAGGTCCGCAGCTCCCGGTCCTGCCGCGGGGCGCACCAATCCCGCTTGGTCAGCGCCAGCGGCTGCCACTGGAGCATCTCGCCGACGGTAACGGTCACGGGTGTCTGCCCCGCCGGGATGCCGGGACGGGTCTTCTGAGGCCAGCGATAGTCGGCCTGCGGCACTCCGCCGCAGCGGCGGGTCTTCTGCGCCTGGGCGCAGGGAGCGATCGCGCAAAGCGAGATGGCGAGGCTGAGGACGAGGGGGAATGCGCGCACCGAAGGGACCTCCGTTGGACCTGCCGGGGAACCTACCTCCCTCCGGTCAGGGCCGCCTCCCGCGCGCAGGTGCCCGCACGCCATCCGCCGGTGAAAGAAGAGGTGGATGCGAACCTGGCGCGACACGGCAGGAGGACTCTGGAACGGAGAAGGCCCGGCACGGTGCGCGTGCCGGGCCCTCAGTTGCCCCTCCTGGGATCGAACCAGGACTCTCCTGATCCAGAGTCAGGCGTGTTGCCAGTTACACTAAGGGGCAGAGACGACAGTCGGCAGGTCCCAGACGCCAAGACGCCAAGGCGTCGCGCACGGCCTGCCAGTGGAGCTGAGGGGGCTCGAACCCCTGGCCTCCTGGGTGCGATCCAGGCGCTCTCCCAGCTGAGCTACAGCCCCAAGAACGGCCGCGAAAGTTATGCCCGGGGAGGCCCTTATTCAACCCGAAGGGTCGGGGGACGGATGGGAACGGGGAGAGGTCGGTAGGTCGGTCCGGGCCCTGCGGCGGACCGGGCGGCGGTTACGCCCCCCGGTCCGCCAATCGACTCAGAACCCGAAATTGATGTGCAGACTGATCACATCCTGGACCCGATACCCGTCGTCCACGAGCACGACGTTCCCCCCGATCACGACGTACCGGTATCCGGGAGGCGGCGGGCTGAAGGTGCGCACCATCTCCACGGGAGCCGGGTAGCTCCGCTGCCGCGCGTACGTGTCGAACACGTACCCCGGCACGATCCGCGTCTCGTACACGGGAGGCAGCCGGTCTTCCCGCCTGAACCCGCGCGGGGGCGCCGCACGGTGCTGTTGGGCCCACTGCTGCGCGGCCTGGCGCTCCTGCGCCGCGAACTGGCGCGCGGCCTTCTTCGCCTGGCCGCGGTTCTGCCCCTGGTTCCCGCGCCCTCTGCCCTGCGCGACCGCCGGATCGCTCGTCATCGCCAACAAAGCGACGGCGACCGCGGCCATCAGCCAACGGGTCTTCATGGGACCGCTCCGTTCATATGGTTGGGAGCAACCTACGCGGGGCCAGGGGGGGCGGATATCGCACGAACGGCGTACGCCGCGGGTCCTTTACGGCGGGGGGCTACTCCCGGTAGGCGACGTCGATCTCCATGCCGTCCTTGGCGATCACCGTCTCGGGGAAGACGGCCCGCGCCTCATCGAGGAGGGGGCCGGCATCCCGCGAGTAGCGCGCGCTGAGGTGCGTCAGCACGAGCCGGCGCGCCTTCGCCATCCGCGCCACCTCGGCCGCCTCGTGCGCGGTGGAATGGTCGGTCTCCCTGGCGCGATCCGCCTCCTCGAGCGAGAAGGTCGCCTCGTGGACCAGGACGTCGGCGCCGATCGCGGCCTCGATGGTCGCCTTGCAGGGCCGAGAGTCGCCGGTGTAGACCACCTTCCGCCCCGGGCGCTGCGCGCCCACGATGGACGCCGCCTCGATCACCCGCCCGTCGTCCAGCGTGACCGCCTCCGCCCGCTGCAGCCGGCCCCACAGTGGCCCCTCGGGGACGCCCAGCTCGCGCGCCCGCGCGGGGTCGAACTTCCCCAGGCGGTCCTTCTCCACCAGGACGTAGCCCAGGGCACTGCCGCCGTGGTCCGCGGCATAGGCGAGGATCTCGTAGCCGTCGCGGTGCAGCGCGCCCTCCGGCTCCAGCTCCACGATCTCCACCTCGAACGGCACGCGCTCCACCCCGAGCCCGAGCGCGGCGCCGAGGAGCTTCTTCGCCCCCTTCGGTCCGTAGAAGCGCATCGGGTCGGTCCGGCCCTGCAGCCCCAGCGTCCGCACCAGGCCGATGATTCCGAGGAAGTGGTCGGCGTGGAAGTGGGTGAAGAACACCTCCGAGAGCCCGAACGAGACGCCGTAGCGCATCATCTGCCGCTGCGTCCCCTCGCCGCACTCGAAGAGCAACGTCTCCCCCTCGCGCACGACGGCGAGGGCGGAGACGGAGCGCTCCACCGTGGGGCGGGCGGCCGAGGTGCCGAGGAAGAGGAGCTTGAGCACGGCTAGAAGACGTGCACGTTGATGTACTTCTTGGGGTGCGCCATGAAGTCGGTGACCAGCGAGTCGAGGTGGCGGTTGGTGCGGCGCAGCTCCACGAGGAGGGTGGTGTCGTTCACGAGCTGGCCCATTGTCCCCCGGCCCGAGTTGACCTTCACCAGCAGCGAGTCCATCACCACGCTCGTGTGCCGCAGCGTCGCCGAGACCTCGCTGAGGTTCGCGGTGGCGTCGCGCACGTTGGCCAGCGCCTGCTGGTTGGCCGGATTCGCGAGGAGGATGTCCATCCGCTGGAGCGCCTGGCGGAGGGTGGTCAGCACGGCGATCCCCTCGTGCGTGCCGCTCGCCGCGTCGGCGCCCAGCTGGTCGAGGAGCTGCTGCACGCGGGCCAGCGTCGCCCGCAGCTCGCGGTTGTTTTCGGGGCCCACCAGCGTCGCGGCGTTGCCGAGCACCCGGCGGCCCTCGTCCGAGAGGTCCTGCGCCATCGCGCTGAAGTCCCGCTCGACGGTGCCCGGGATGGGCTGCCCCTCCGGGCGCAGGGCGGCGGTCCCCGGCCGGTAGTCGATGTACCGCGCCCCGAAGAAGTCGAGGGAGCGCACCGTCGCCTGCGCGTCGCTGCGCGGCTCCTGCCGGTGCTTCAACTCCAACCGTACGACGACGCGCCCGGGGCGGTCGAGCCGGATGGAGAGCACCGTCCCCACGGCGACCCCCGACGTGCGGACCGGGTCCCCCTCCTTGAGGCCCACCACGTCGGCGAACACGACGTCCACCGCCTCGCCGCGCGAGAGCGACTTGCCGCGCAGCCACATCAGGAGGAACACGAAGACCAGGGTCGAGACGATCAGGAACACGCCGACGGTGGCCTCGCGCCGATAGCGGAGCTCCACGCTCAGCGCTCCATCTCCGCGACCTGGAAGTCGCGCTCGAGGAACCCGCGCACCACCTCGTCCTTCGCCGCCATGAACTCCTCCGGCGTCCCCACCGCCCGGATCCGCCCCTGGTGCAGCAGCGCGATCCGGTCGGCCACCCGGAACGAGCCGCGCACGTCGTGGCTCACCACCACGCTCGTGGCGTGCAGCTCCTTCTGCAGATTCTCGATCAGCTCGTCCATCACGTCGGCGTTCACCGGATCGAGCCCCGACGTCGGCTCGTCGTAGAGAAGATACTTGGGCCGCCCGGCGATGGCGCGGGCGATGCCCACCCGCTTGCGCATCCCCCCCGAGAGCTGGATCGGCATCAGCCGCGCCACGTCCTCGGGGAGGTTCACGAGGCGCAGGCACTCCGCCACCCGCTCGCGGCTGAACGCCGCGTCGCGGTACTTGGTGTCGTCGGCGATGCCCAGATGGATGTTCTCGAACACCGACGACGAGTCGAACAGGGCGCCGGTCTGGAAGGCGTAGCCGATCTTCTTGCGCAGGTCCGCCAGCTCCTGGCGCTCGAGCGAGGGCACCGACAGCCCGTCCACCAGCACGTCGCCGCTGTCGGGCTTGAGGAGCCCGATGATGTGCTTGAGGAGGACGCTCTTCCCCGTGCCCGAGGGGCCAAGGAGCGCGACCGTCTCGCCCTCCTGCACGACGAAGTCCACCCCGTCGAGCACCACCTGGCGGCCGAACCGCTTGCGGACGTTCCGGAGCTCGATCACGTGGGGAGCAGGATCTTGGCGAGGACGAAGTCGAGCACCAGGAGGAACACGCACGAGACCACGACCGCGGTCGTGGTCGCCCGCCCCACGCCCTCCGCCCCCTCCTTCGCCGTATAGCCGACGTAGCAGGGCACGATGGTGATCACCGCGCCGAACACCAGCGCCTTGATCGCCGAGTACCACAGATCGAACGCGCGGAAGTTGTAGCGGGTGCCGTAGATGAAGTCCGCGTTGGTGATGTGGAGCGACTGCTTCGACGCGAGCCATCCCGCGACGAGGCCGGTGGCGTCAGCGCACACCACGAGCGCGGGGAGCATCAGGATCCCCGCCAGCACGCGCGGGAGCAGGAGGTGCGACGCCGGGTTCCGGCCGAGCGACTCGAGGGCGTCGATCTGTTCGGTGACCCGCATCGTGCCCAGCTCGGCGGCGTAGCGCGCCCCGACCCGGCCGGCGAGGAGCAGGCCGGTGAGCACCGGCCCCAGCTCGAGGATGATGCTCTCCGCCACGATGCTGCCCACAAGGTAGAGCGGGATGCTGCCGGTGAACTGGTAGCCGGCCTGCACCGCGGTCACGCCGCCGGCGAAGACGGACGTGAGGACGACGATCCCGATGCTGCCGGTGCCCACGCTCCGGCACTGATCGACGGTGCGCGGCAGCCAGATGCGCCACTCGGGGAGCGCGCGCCCCATCTCGAGGAGCATCATCCCGACGCGGCCGACGTGCCGGAGCGCGCCCAGCACCGGCTTCGCCACCGTGCGGGCGGCGTTCACCGGCATAGACAGCTGGCCGCTCGTCCTCGCGATGCGCTCCATCCGTCCCCTTCCCGCGGGCCTCGTCCTATATTGTCGCCCGCGATGTCCGCCCAGTCCACCCCGACCGCCGCCGTCCGCTTCCGCCGGAAGCTGGCCGCCTGGTACCGCAAGGCCGCGCGCGACCTCCCCTGGCGCCGGACCCGGGACCCGTACGCCGTCCTGGTCTCGGAGTTCATGCTCCAGCAGACGCAGGTCGCGCGGGTCCTGGAATTCTACGAGCCGTTCCTCGCGCGGTACCCCACGGTCCGCCACCTCGCCCGGGCGCGGCCGGCCACCGTGCGGGAGGCGTGGGATGGCCTCGGCTACTACCGTCGCGCCGCCAACCTCCACCGCCTCGCTCGGGAGGTGGTGGCGCAGCACGGCGGCGAGATCCCCGAGGAGCACGACGCGCTGCGCCGCCTCCCCGGCGTGGGCGCCTACACCGCCGGAGCCGTGCGCACCTTCGCCTTCGAGCGCCCCGCCGCTGCGGTCGACACCAACGTCGCGCGCGTCCTCGGGCGGGTGTTCCGGGGAAGGAAGGCGCTGAAGGGAGCGGCCGGCGCGAAGGCGGTGACCCGGCTCGCGGAGCAGCTCCAGCCGCGGCGCGGCGGCGCAGCGTGGACCTTCAATCAGGCGCTCATGGAGCTCGGCGCGCTGGTCTGCACGGCGCGCGCGCCCCGGTGCCCGGCGTGCCCCGTCCGCGCGCTCTGCAAGTGGTACGGGCTCAGCGGCTCCCGGGCCGCAGCGAGCGCCGCACCTCCTCCACCTCGGCGTCGCTGAGCCCCTCCGGCTCGTATCCCGCCGCCCGGCAGAGGAGCAGCATCCGGGCCGCGGTGTTGACGGTGTCCAGGAGGTCGAACGCCTCCGCGAAGTCCCGCCCCACCGCCACCGCGCCGTGCTTCACCCAGAGAGCGGCGTCGTGCCCCTCCATCACGGCGCCCGCCGCGACACCCTGCGCCATCGTGCCGGGCAACGTGTACGGCACCACGCCGAGCCCGCCCGGCAGGGCCACGACCATCTCCGGATGCATCGCGCGCAGCACGCCGGCGAGGCGCGCCTCGCCGGCGAGCCGGGAATCGTGCGAGAGCGCCAGGAGCTCGGTGGGGTGCGTGTGGACGAGGGCACGGGCCGGCGCGCCGCGGCGCCGCAGGGCGGCGTGGATGGCGAGGTGCGAGGGCAACTCGGAGGTCGGCATGAAGGGCGTCGGGCCCTCCGCGCTCCACGCCACGCGGTAGCCCGCGCCGTCGGCCGCGCACTCCAGTATCCCGCATCCCCGGTCCGGCTCCCGGGCGAGGTCCCGCATCCGCGTGCCCGCCGCCGTCACGAGGAGGCGGCGGCCCGCCAACTCGGGGAACGCCGCGCCGAAGGACGTCGCCCCCGCCCCAGGGGACGGCGATCCAAGCACGAGGTCGGTGACGTCGCAGGAGAGGTTCCCGGCGTTCGCCTCCGCCCACCCCTTCTGCCACAGGAGGCCGGCCGTCTCGCCGAGGTCGCCGAGGACGCGCCAGAACGCGGGGTCGTCCCGAAGGTCGCTGCTCAGCCGCGTCTCCCGTCACATCTCACGTCTCACCTCCGACCTTCTCACCCTGTCCTTCTTTGCCTGGCCAGCTCGGTGACGATCCCGAGCACCCGATCCACTTCCTCCGGCGTGTTGTACACGTGCGTGCTCATCCGCACCCAGTGGTAGTCGTACTCCGCGACGTGCCGCACCCGGACCGGCCCCCGCTCCCACAGCGCGCGGATGAGGTCGTCGGTCGTCCACCCGGCCACGGTGAAGGAGATCAGCGGCGCCCGGAGGGCCGCGTCCGCCGGGCTCGTGAGCTGGACGCCCTCGATGCGGGCGAGGCCGGCGTAGAGGCGCTCGGCCAGCTCCCGGCACCGCGCCCAGATGCGGTCCTGCCCGATGACCGCGTTGAAGTCCACCGCCGCCTGGTACCCGACGAGGAGCGATTCGTTGAGCGTGCCCTTGTGGTCGAAGCGCTCGCCCTTGATGGAGAGGTCGTCCCATCCTCCGGAGGCGATCGTCGGCCAGAGGCGGTCGAGCCACGGCTCCGCGATGTACAGCAGCCCGCTCCCCTTGGGCGCGAGGAGCCACTTGTGCGGGCTGGCACAGTAGAAGTCGCAGCCGCTCGCCGCGAGGTCGAGCGGCAGCAGGCCGGGGCCGTGCGCACCGTCCACCGCCGTGATGATCCCTCGCTCCCGCGCCAGGGCGCACAGCTCCCGGAGCGGCTGGATCAGCCCGTTGGTGAAGACGATGTGGCTGATCATCAGCACTTTGGTGCGCGGCGTGATGCGCTCCCGCCACGCGTCGAGCACCTGGCGGGCGCTGGTGGCGGGCACCGGCAGCGGGAACTGGGTGAGCACCAGGCGGCGGCGCCGCGCCACGAGCTGCCAGGGGCAGAGGCCGCCCACGTGCTCGTGCGTCGTCATCAGGATCTCGTCGCCGGGGGCGAGGTCGAGCCCGTTGGCGACGTAGTTCATGGACTCCGTCGTGTTGCGGGTGAACACGAGCGTCTGCGGCGGCGCGCCGACGAGGGCCGCCGTCGTGCGGCGCAGCGCGGCGCCGTCGAAGCCGCGCGCCTCGAACACCGTCTCGAAGGCCCGGAGGTGCTCCACCACGGCGTCCACGACGGGCCGCGGGGACGCACCGATCGTCCCGGTGTTGAAGTACACGCCGCGCGGCGAGAGGAGGAACTGGCTCCGGACCAGCCGCCAGTAGGCCTCGTCCGCCGGGCCGCTGCGCGCCGCGAGGAGCGACGGGTCAGCCGGGCGAGGACGGGCGCCGTGGGAACCGTCCGGCCGTCCGAGCCCGCCGGACCCGTCGCGACCGAGCGACCCGCGCTCGGCCGCCTTCAGCCACTCCGCCCCCGGAAACGCGAACGCGGCCCCCAGGAGAGCCGCGTCGCGGACGAACTTCCGTCGGCCGCTCACTGCACGCCTCCCGCCGGGGGCGCCACCACGCCGAACCAAATCGCCGCGAGGATGAGGAGCCCCGTGAGGGTGCCCGCCATCGCGAGGCGCACCCGCAGCCGCTCCGACGCGGGGTCCTTCTCCCCGTCGGCCAGGCTCTGCTCGGCGACCCATCCCATCCGGTTCGAGAGCGGCGCGACGACGGCCAGCGCCACGATCGCCGCGAGGGTGCCGCATGCCATCATCCCGACGAGGGGCGCGTCGTGCGGGCGGTCGCCCAGCTGCATCGTGAGCGCGAAGCCGGTGAGCGTCGCGACCACCACCGCAGGGGCCACGACCCAGCGCTGCAGCTTGGCGAGGGTCTTCCACACGTGGGCCCACGGCTCGAGCGCGACTCCCCTCGAGACCGGCACCCATACCATGAAGGTCAGCTGGGCGCCGAGCCAGACGGAGTAGCCCGCGCCGTGCAGGAACCGCAGGAAGGTGTTCATCGTGGACCCATCGGTGGGGCGGGGGTCTTCACCGCGACGAGCGAGATCTCGACCTTCGCCCCGCTCACGATCCCGCTCACGGCCACCGTCTCGCGCGCCGGCGGGCTGATCGGGAAGTACTCCGCGTACGCCCGGTTCATCTCGTCGTAGTCCGCGATGTCCGCGAGGTAGACGGTGACCTGCACGACGTCGCGGAAGGAGACGCCGGTCTCGTTGAAGACCAGGCGGAACGCCTCGAAGATGTTCCGCACCTCCGCGGTGACCCGCCCCGCCGCCATCGCGCGGGTCGAGTCGGTGACGCCGATCTTCCCGGCGAACCAGTAGGTGTCCCCCACCCGGATCGCCTGGCTGTACGGGCGGTTCGGCACCACGCGGATCACCTCGCGGCTCGCCGGCGCCACGCCGTTCGCCCCTCCACGGCCCGCTCCGCGCGGCGGCACGCACCCGGCGAGGAACGCCGCGAACACGACGAGCCCCGGGCCGCGCGCCACGGCCCTCATCGCGCCTGCCCCACGGGCTCGCCAGCGAGATCGTCCGGGATCGCCTGGCGCCCACCGAAGCCACCGTCCAGCTCGTGCCAGTGCGTCACCGCCTCCTCGCCGAGGCGCCAGCACAGGAAGACCAAGCGGTTCTGGTACCGCGCGTAGAAATCCACCACGCCGTCCTCGTAGCTCTTGAGGTGGCAACCGACCTCGCCGAGTTCCCTCACGTACCCGTCGATCCGGTGCGCGACCGCGTCGATCTCCTTCTGCAGGCGCGCCTGGTCCGCGGACTCTCCGCCCTCGGGCCGCGAGGAGAGGGCCGCCACCTCGTACTCGGCGACCAGCTCCCGCCAGCGGGGGTGGTCCGCGACCACGTCCCGGACGATGCGGCCGACCAGCGGCAGCGTGCGGTTGGCTTCCGCCACCGTGAACACCTTGACGCTCATGCGTGCCTCGCGCGGCCTCGCGCCTTTTCCGTCACCGGGCCGCCCGCGCGGCGAGCGCCGCATGCGTGGCCCGGTATCCCGCCTCAATGAATGCCGCGGTGCGATCGAACGCAAACGTCCCGTGCGGGTCCACGGCCGGGGCGACCAGCACCAGCGGCGCCCTTCCCCGCGCGCGCTCCCACGCGGCGATGGTGCGGGCCTTCTGGTCCGCCATCGCGATCGCGAGCGCGCGGTCGGCCAGCTCGACCAGGGCCGGCACGGAGCGCTCGCCGGGCCCCGGTCCGTACGGCACCGGTCCCACGTCCACCGCGACGACCAGATCGCCGCCCGCCGACACGGCCACCTCGAGGGGGAGCGCCGCGAGGATGCCCCCGTCGGCGAAGCGCCGCCCGCCGATCCGGGCGGGCGGGAAGTACAGCGGCAGCGCCATCGAGGCGTACACCGCCTCCGCCACCGTGCAGTCCGTCCGCCCCGCCGCGCCGAACACCACCAGCTCGCCGCTGTCGAGGTCCGTCGCCGTGATGCGCAGGGGGAGCCGGAGGTGTGCGAAGTCGTTCACCGGGAGGAGGCGCGCGAGGAGCTCGCGGAGCGGCGCCGGCCGGAGCACGCTCGCGGCGCCCACTCCCCGCAGCAGCAGGTCCGTGCGGGCGAGCACCGCGAGGTGTTCCGCGCGGATGCCCGTGACGAGCCGCACCAGCTCCTCGTAGCCGAGTCCGCCCGCCGCGAGCGCCCCGACGAGCGCGCCCGCCGACGTGGCGACGATCTCGGCCGGGGCGAGGCCGCATTCCGCGAGCGCGTGGAGCGCGCCGACATGCGCCATCGCCTTCATCCCTCCGCCCGAGAGGACGAGGACGACGCGCTCCGGCGTCACGGCGCGGTGGCCTTCCCTGCCGCGTGTTCGATGCGCAGCCCGCGCCGCCGCTCGGCGGCCCGGTAGCGCCGCTGCTCCTCCGGCGTCTCCGCGACGACCGGGGCGACCTCGGCGGGGCGGCCGGCGTCGTCGATCGCGACGTACGTCAGGTAGCAGGAGTTCGTGTGCCGCTTGACGCCTGTGATCAGGTTCTCCGCCTCGACGCGGACCCCGACCTCGAGGGAGGTGCGGTGCACGTAGTTCACCATCGCCTGCATCGTCACCAGCTCGCCGAGGTGGATCGGCTCGCGGAAGTCCACCTGGTCCACCGACACGGTCACGCACACCCGCCGCGCGTGGCGGATCGCCGCCACGGCGCCGACCCGGTCGATCATCCCCAGCAGGACGCCGCCGTGCACGTTCCCCACGCCGTTCGCCATGTGGGGCATCATCACTTCGGAGATCGTGGACTGCGACAGCCGCGCGGGCTTGGCGTCCATCAGTAATCCACGGGCCGCAGGTAGTACTCGCCGATGGCGGTCTGGCTCACCATCGCCACCGTCGGGAGCCGCCGCTTCCAGTGCGTGCTCTCCAGCCGCCGCCGGACCACCGCGACCTCCGCCTCCGTGAACCCGAGGGCCGCGACCTCCGCGGGCCGGTAGCCCCGCAGCAGCCAGTAGAGGATCCGGTCGGCGCGCGGATAGGAGATCCCCAGGTCCCCCTCGTCCGTCTGCCCCTTCACCAGGTCCGCCGTCGCCGGCTTGTCCACGATCGCGGCCGGCACCCCCAGATGCCGCGCCAGCGCCCACACCTGCGACTTGAAGAGGTCGCCGAGCGGGTTGATCGGGGGCGAGTCGTCGGCGTGCCAGGTGAAGTAGCCGAAGAGCCGCTCGGTCTTGTTCCCGGTGCCCAGCGGGAGGGCCCGCAGCTTCGCGGACTGGTCGAACAAGACGATCATCCGCGTCCGCGCCATCACGTTGCCGCGCCGGTTGGCGTCGGCGTCCGGCTCGGCGCCGTCGAGGTAGCCGTCCACCGCCTTCGAGATGTCCACCGTGCGCGACGCGATCCCCAGGGCGTCCACCACCAGCTTCGCGTGCGCCACGCTCTCGGGGCTCGACGTGCGATAGGGCATCAGTATCCCCGTCACGTGCTCCTTGCCCAGCGCCCGCGCGGCGAGGAACGCCGTCACCGCGCTGTCCACGCCCCCGGAGAGGCCCACGACGCCGTCGGTGAAGTCGCGCCGCCGGGTCACCTCGTCGCGGAGGAACTCCACCAGCCAGCGCTCCAGGAGCACGCAGTCCACCGCGAGCGGGTCGTCCCGCTCCACCAGCGCGCCCGTCGCCAGCGGGACCGACGTCGCCGGCGCCGGCGCGGCTCGGGGAGCATCCCTGCGCGCCTCGTCCCACCCGGTCGGCGCCGCCGGCTTCTCGAGGGATCGCAGGAGGTGCGGCAGCTTCGCCTCGAGATCGGCGAGGAGGGGCAGGTCCGCCCGCGCCCGCGCCACCTCGGCGAAGTCGAGCCGCGCTTCGATCAGCGCCTCCTCCCACAGCGGCCCGCGGACCGCGATCTCCCCGCGCGGCGTCGCGATCACCGAGCCGCCGGCGAACCCCTTGCCGCCCTCGAATCCCACGAGGTGACTCACCACCGTCCACACGCCGTGCTCCTCCGACACGTCCCGCGCGATCCGCTCCCACCGCGCGACGTTGGCCGGATGCCGGACCGTCTCCTCCTGCGGTGCGGCGCCGCGCGCCGGCGAGGCGGAGAGGATGACCACGAGCTCCGCGCCCCCCAGCGCCGCGAGCGCCGGAGTGAGGGAGTGCCACGCGTCCTCACAGATCAGGAGCGCCGCGCGGCCCCACCGGGTGTCGAAGGCGCGCACCTCCTGCCCCGCTTCGACGAAGCGCTCCTCGTCGAAGACGCCGTACGTGGGGAGGAAGACCTTCCGATGGACGTGGCGGATCCCGGCGTCGGGGCCGCCGAGGCTGGCGTAGAGGGCCGAGTTGTAGAGGCGCCGGCGCCACTCTTCGTAGAAGCCGACGGCGATGTCGAGAGAAGGAGCCTTCGCCTTCCGGTGCAGCTCGGCGAGATCCTCGAAGAGGGTGCCGGCCGTCAGCGCGAGCTCGCGGGCGCCCCCCTCGACGAAGTACCCCGTGAGGGCCGTCTCCGGGAGCACGAGGAGCTGCGGCGGCGCCGGGCGCGTGCCGAGGTCGGCGAGGATCGCTCCCAGCCGCCCCAGATTCTCGACGTAGTTCCCCTTGCCGGGCTTGAACTGCGCGATGGCGATCCGCAGCATGCGAGGAAGATACCGCCCGGGGCCGCCCGCGCGAGCCTCCCACCGGGCGGTGACGCCCCTCACCGACTCTCTGCTTCGCGCCAGCCATTATCTCGCGCCCGCGCTACTCGCGCCGCGCGGCAGCCTGACCGATGGAGCAGAACCCTATGCACCTGGACCCCGCCGCCTACCCGCATACCGCCGGCTCGGCGCACATCTTCAAGAAGCTCGAAGCGGCCGTCATCCTGCGGGGGGTAGTGCGCCTGGTGCTCGACGAGGGACCGGTGGAGGTCGAGCCGCGGACCTGGTACAAGGAGAAGGGCACCCACTACGTCGAGGCGAAGCGGCGGGACAGCGGCGAACACCTGGTGCTCCGTCTCGACCAGATCAGGGACGTGATGGCCTACTAGCGGGACCCCGCCCTCAGCGCGACGGGAGCCGTGTCCCCGCCTGCGCCAGCTCTTCCAGCAGCCCGACCAATGTGTCCAGCCGCTCGTCCAGTGCCGCCGCCAGCTCGGGGTGCACCTTGCCGTATGCGCGCAGGTTGCGGGCGTGGAGGTCCGCGAGCCGGTTCGCCCACACCTCCGCCATCGCCGCGACCCTGCGGCCCGCGGGGACCGGCCGTTCGGGCGGGAGCCCGAGCGACGCCTCGAGCGCTTCGACCGCGGGGACGATCCGCGCCGCCAGCGCGCGGATGGTGTTCGCCGCCTCCCCCGGCTGCGTCACCTCGGGGAGCGACGCCAGCGCCGTCACGTCGTGCCGCAGCATCCGCAGCCCCGTGCCCAGCCGACGCTGCTGATTCGCGTTCACGAGACCCTTGGCGCTCATCGCCCCCCACCACCGATGCGTCCCGCCGAAGCGGCGGGCGCCCTCAGAACCGCAGGTAGACCGCCGCCCCCGCGGCCGCTCCCGCCACGGCCATGACCCCGAGCGCCACACCGACGTTCTGCCGGAACCGCCCGGCGCCCAGCGCGACGCCCAGCCCCAGCTTCACCAACGTGTTCACCACGGCGGCGAGCGTCACCGCCGCTGCGGGCGTGCGCCAGACATCGGCGCCGGGCCCGAGACGCGAGATCGCGATCGTGACGGCGTCCACGTCGGCGAGGCCCGAGATGGCCGACGCCGCGTATAGGCCGCCGTTCCCCAGATACTCTTGCGCGGCGCGCATCCCGAAGAGGATGAGGGCGAACACCACGCCGAAGGAGAGCGCCGCCCGCAGACTGAACGGGTTGGTGAGGTGGCCGCTCGCCGCGACCGGCGCATCGGTCCCGCGCCGCTCCAGCCACCACGCCGCCACACCGCCGACGATCGCCATCGCCCCCACCACAGGCAGGAGCCGGGGCAGGATCCCCGCGTTCACCACTCCGGCCAGGACCACGATCCGCAGGCACATGACGCACGACGCGAGCACCGCCGCCGACGCGGCGGGACCGGCCAGTCCCTCGTCGGCGCGCGAGCGCTCCGCCATCGCGAACGTCACCGCGGTGCTCGAGACCAGCCCTCCCACCGCACCGGTCACGGCCAGCCCCCGCCGCTCCCCGAGGAGCCGGGAGGCCACGAACCCGGCGAAGGAAAGCGCCGAGACGAACACCACCAGCAGCCAGATGGCGAACGGGTTCAGGACCTGCCAGGGACCGAATCCCTCGTTGGGGAGGAGCGGCAGGACGATCACACTGATGACCGCCAGCTCCAGCGCCGCGCGGATCTCCTCCCCGGTCAGCGCGCGCGAGAACGCCTCCAGCCGCGGCTTCGCCACGAGGATGATCGCCACCATCACCCCGGCCGACCCCGCCAGCACGAACTGACCGTCCCCCGCCAGCGCGCCGAGGAGGAACGTCGCGAAGGCGGCCATCTCCGTCGTGGCGCCGACCCCGCCCGCAGCGCTGCTGCGCAGGTACGCGATCACCGCGACCGCCGCCACGGCGGCGAAGGCAGCCACGAGGAGCGCAGGCCCCGTCACGGGCAGCAGGATCATCCCCATCGCGCCCGAGAGGGCGATCAGGGGGAAGGTCCGCACGCCGGCGAACACCTCGCGCCCCTTCCGGACCTCGACGCGCTCGCGGTCGAGGCCGATCAGGAAGCCGATGAGCAGGGCCACCACGAGGCCCTCGAGCGAGGGCACCAACGCGATCGTCACGAGCACTCCCTCATTCCGGCGGCCCCAGCAGCCGCTCGACGATGGACCCGGCCAGGTAGGCGCTGCCGCGGAACCCCGTTCCCGTCACCCCCATCGCCCGCAGCGCCGGGGGCGCCGCCACCGCGCCAGCCCACGCCGCGAACACCGGCACCTGCCGCGCCTTGTCGATGTAAACGACGCCATCCTCCTCCACCGGCATGGCCACCGTGATGCCGAGCAGCCCCGGTGCCACGCCGTACGTCCGCCGGGTCGAGTGCCACACCACCCGCCACAGCACGGTGCCCGCGACCGCGGTATCCGCGACCGCCCGGTAGGTGGTCACGACCGACCCGCGCCCGCCGCGCGCGCGGGGGGTGTCGTCGAAGACCAGCGTGTCCGCCCAGGCCGCGCCCTTGGGGAGGGGCCAGACCGGCAGGCGCGGCACGAGCCGCATGAGTTCGAGAGGCAACGCCGACGGAAGCACCTGCTGGCACGACACCAGCGCCGGGTCGCACCCCGGCTCCGACCGTGTGACCTGCCCGCGCCGATTCAGCGTGACGTAGAAGTGGACCGTGTCCTCGGGCACGTACGGCTCGACCACCCCGTTCCGCGGCGGCGTCAGCGACTCCTTGATCACGCTGTCGTGCCACGCCAGGTAGCGGTCGTCCCGCACTGCGAGCACCAGCTCCTTGCGCTCCTCGTACCGGGACACCAGCCCGCTCTTCCCGCGCGACTCCGCGACGAATTCCATCTTGTACGCGAAGGAATCCGGCCACAGGTAGGCCGTCGGTGTCGGCGACAGACTCGCCTCGTCGCGACAGCCGACGAGCGACGCGGCTACTGCGCCGATGCCGATGAGCTTGGCAAGTGTCATGTCAGTGTCGCCCAACCGTCGCTTATGTGACTTTCGTCTCGTGCGTACCGAGGACGCCAAAGTACGGCATCACCGGGAGGGACCGCAAACGAACGGGGCCCAGAGCCTGGGAGGCCCTGAACCCCGCGTGTCGCTTCGGACTTGCGTCCGGCTATTCCGTCGGCCCGCCAGGCGGCAGGCAAGAACGTTTGTGCAACGTCGTGCGGCGGAACCGGGGCGGTGCTGTTCGCCCCGCATACAAATACTGCGGAAACGCGAAAATGTTTCATCCGCCGCTCTCGAACAGGTCGGCCTGGTCGCGGAGCGCCGCCGGCTCGATCGGCCGCTGGCCGAGGAGCCGCTGCAGTTCGCGCGCGCTGGCGGGGGAGTGGCCCTGGTAGTGGTTGTTGAAGTAGGCGTGGACGGCGCTCACTCTGGCGGCGAGGGCCGCAAGCACCACAGCCCACTCCGCGATCTCGTGGCTGCGGTCGACGACGACGCGCGTGTAGTCCTCGATCGCGCGGTCGGGACCCATCCAGCGCAAGTACGCGAAGTCGGCCGTCGGGGACTCGGCGAGGGCGAGGAGCCGGAGGTGCTTCGGCGCGATCCACGACGCCTGCCGGAACTCGACCGCGAAGCGGATGTCCCGTGGCAGGCGCGGGAGGAAGCCCTCGAGCGCCGCGCGCCGCGACGGCCCGAACTCGGGGCCCAGCTGGATGAGGACCGGCCCCAGCCGCGCGCCGAGCAACCGGGCGCGCGCAAGGAAGAGGTTGACGAGGTCCCACGCGCCCTCGAGGGCGTGCTCGTGGGTGATGGCCCGCGGCATCTTGAGGGCAAAGACGAATCCCTCGGGCACACGCTCCGCCCACCCCTCGACGGTCGCGGCGGGGGGGATGGCGTAGAATGTCGAGTCGATTTCTACGGTTTCGAACGCCCGGCCATAGGTCCGGAGGAAGTTCGCGGGCCGGGTGCCTTTGGGATAGAATGGCCCTACCCAGGCGTCGTAGTTCCAGCCCTGGGTGCCGATGTGGACGTGGCCCATAGTTTGCTTAATTGGCACCGTGCCCTTCGCAGAGGCAACTGCAATGTCCAAGCGCTTCCTCGTCCGTGCCGCAGCCGTCGCCGCCCTCGTCGTGATCCCGTCCCTGGCGGCGGGCTACGCCATCCTCATCCACCACCTCCTCGTCACCAAGGCGCTCGGCGACGAGAAGTCCCTGACGAACACCCCGGTCAAGAACACCACCCTGACCGGCGTGCGCGACGCGGACCTGGAGCGCTTCCGCCTCTGGTTCTACAACCAGGCGAAGGCGCTGCCCGACACCGCCGCGCGCAACGGGTTCGTGCGCCGCTATCCGACCGCGGCCGCCTTCGACGCGACGGCGTTCAAGGCGTTCGTGATGATCGCCGGGTCCACCCGGACGCTCGGCTTCGACTCGATGGCGGCGGTCTACCGCACCCTCGAGCGCAACGAGGCCCGTCAGGATCCGTACCCGCAGTACCATGAAGGCGCCTCGCTCCCGCTGGAACAGGCGCTGGCCATGGGCTCGATGTACCCCGACTTGGACCGGCGGAACCAGGACCGCATCCTCCGCGGCCCGGACGGCAAGCCGCGCCTGACGACCCGGGGCGACACCGTGCCCGAGGACCCGATGACGCTCAACATGGGGCGGCTCACCGGGCCCACGAGCGACAACTTCGCGCACTATGGCCTCAACCACATGCCGAAGTCGAGCGATCCGCAGGTGATGCGCTCGTCGCCGTACAACTACGTCGTCTCCCTCGCCTTCCCGGGCCCCGTCGAGACCTACGCGGAGCAGAGCGCGGAGATCTACACCGATCTCGCGCAGCTCACGCTCCTCGAGGGCGGCGCGGGGATGCCGACGCTCTCGGCCCTCTACGCCGGCGCCGCGTTCCACTACATCGCCGACGTGGCCAACGCCGTGCACACCCTGCAGGGCGGCACGCCCGGCATCCAGAACGACATCACCCTGGCGCGCCTCATCCGCCAGGTGAAGTCGGGCTTCGGGCTGTGGGGGAAGGTCCCCTCGAACGTCGAGCTGTCGTCCGAGATCCTCGGCAATCTCCACACCCTCTCCGAGAAGCTCTTCCAGGTCGAGCTCTCGGAGGCGCTGATGATGGCGGCGCAGAACAACACGGCGGCGATCCCCGAGTCGATGCGCGGCGCCCCGGCGGCCCTCACCCGCGGGGACACGACGCTGCACGTCAACTACCACGCGCTCGTGAACGGCGCGATGCACGACACCAAGTACCCCGAGTTCGGGCGCCTGATCGCGGCCGCCGTCGTCGACAACAGCTACGAGGACGGCTCGGAGATCCTGCGCCTCACCCGGGCGATGGCGAACAACACCGTCCGCCGCGCCACCCAGGTGATCAACTTCGACACGATCCCCGACGCCAAAGTCTGGGACTACATCGCCTCCCGCACGTCCGGCAACACGCAGGCCGCCCTGCGGCGCTTCAACGGCCTCGAGATCAAGGGGCTGCAGCGGGCGAACGAGGCGTTGCAGGCCTGGTGGTACGCGTACGGACTCCTCGCCAACCCGCCGGCGAGCAAGAAGAACGAGGCGCGCAACACGATCCTCGCCCGGCTCGTCCGGCAGCAGGTGGTCTACCTCGACGCCGCCGACGCCCGCCGCGCCACGTGGCTGGCCTCGCACGGCGGGCTCCGGTGAGGTGACGCGCACGTTCGTCCTCGACACCGATCCCGGCATCGACGACGCGCTCGCCCTGCTGCTGGCCGCACGGGCGAGCGCGGCGCGTCTAGGAGCGGTGTGCGTCACCTACGGCAACACCACCCTGGACCGGGCGGCGCGCAACGCCCGTCTCGTCCTCGCGCGCGGGCCGTCGGCCGCACCGGTCTTCGCGGGATGGGACCGGCCCCTCGCGCGGCCCCTGATCACCGCCAAGGAGACACACGGCGTCGAGGGGCTGGGCGACCACGGCGACCTCCCCGCCCCCGAAGCCGTGGTCCCCTCGCGGCGCGGACTCCTCGACGCCCTCGCCGTCGCCGGGGAGGACGTCACCCTCGTCACGCTTGGCCCTCTCACCAACCTGGCCAACGCGCTGGGGGAGGACGCCGCGCAGGTCCGGCGGCGCGTGACCCGTCACGTGATGATGGGCGGCAACGTCGCCGAGGCGGGCAACACCGGCCCCTTCTCCGAGTTCAACGTCTGGTGTGATCCCGAGGCGGCCGATGCGGTCCTGCGCGCCGGATTGGGCACCGAGATGGTCGGCCTCGACGTCACCCGCCGCCTGATGCTCCCCGCCGCGGCCGTCGCCAAGCTCGCCACCCACGCCGACCCCGCCGCGCGCTGGCTCGGCCGGCTCCTCGGCTTCTACGTGCGCTTCCACGAGGAGGCCGAGGGCCTCCGCGGCGCCGTCATCAACGACCCCCTCGCCGTCGCCCTCGCGCTCCAGCCGGCGTGGGGCACCATCGAGCGCCTGCCCCTCGCCGTGGACCTCGGCGCCGGCGAGGACCGGGGGCGGACGGCACCCGGAGGGCGGGGCGACCCCACGATCGGCGTCTACCGGTCGGTGGACCTTCCGCCGATCCACGCCCTGCTCATCGAGCACCTCTTCGGCGGGTGGCTTTCGGCGGCCGACTTCCGCCCGTAGCTTAGCCGCGACATGATCCCCGACTCCTCGCCCACTCCCAAGGTCGCGCTGATCGGCGGCGGCTCGATCGGACGCGGCTGGGCCGCACTCTGCGCCGCCAACGGCTGGGAGACGGTCCTCCTCGACGCCGACGAGCGGTCCGCCGACCGGGCGCTCGCCGAGAGCGCGCGCCGCGCCCGCACGCTGGTGGCGCTGGGGCGCGCCGACGCCGGCCTCGTGGACCAGGGCATTGACCGGATGCAGCTCGGCCGGTCGCTCCTCCAGGCGTGCGGCTCCGCCGACTGGATCATCGAATCGCTGCCCGAGGAGCTGTTCCTCAAGCAGCGGATGTTCGAGAACATCGGGCAGGTCGCGCGGGCCGACGCCGTGATCACCTCCTCGTCCAGCGCCCTGCCGATCACCGACATCGCGGCCCGGTGCCGCGAGCCGGGCCGCTGCCTCGTCGCGCATCCGCTCAACCCGCCCGAGCTCATCCCGCTGATCGAGGTGGTGCCGGGGAAGTTCACGTCGCCGCAGGCCACCGAGTCGGTCCGCGTCTGGCTGCGCGCCCTCGGCCGCATCCCCATCACGCTGAAGAAGGAGGTCCCCGGCAACGTCGTCGGCCGGATCGCCGGCGCGGTGTGGCGGGAGTGCATCGACCTGGTGCTCACCGGCGTCGTGGACGTGGACGACCTCGACCGCGCCGTCTCCCTCGGCCCCGGTCTGGGCTGGGCCGCGGCGGGGCCGCACCTCACCTATCACCTCGGAGCCGGCGAGGGGGGCGTGAAGCTCTTCCTCGAGCAGCTGCTGCAGGCGTTCGAGAGCTGGTGGGAGAGCCTGGCGCAGTGGACGAAGCTCGAGCCCGAGCAGGTCCGCGCGCTGACGGCGCAGATCGAGAAGGCCTACGGGGAGAAGATCGGTGCGCTGGGGGAGGCGCGGGACCGCCGGCTCGCGGCGATCCTCCGGGCGCTCGAGGAGTCGCGCCGGGCCTGAGCGACCGCCCGACCGGCACCTCGCCTCAGGGGTCTAGGAGGACGCCGGCCCCACCTGCACCGTGCTGGCCAGCTCGAGGCCGATCACCCGCTCCGGGCCCCCCGGCCCGCCCACCTGCACGCGGACCGGCCCGCCGAACGGCTGGCGGTCGGTGACCCGCAGCGCCACGTCCGGCACCATTCCCAGCGACGAGAGATAGCGCAGCCGCTCGGGGTCGTCGTCCCCGACCCGCCGGAGCGTCACCGGCACGCCGATCTCGACTTCGGCGAGCGACTGGTACTGCGGCGACTCGATCTGGCCGTCCCGGGTCGGGATCGGCGCGCCGTGGGGGTCGTAGCGCGGCTGGCCGAGCGCCTCCGCCATCCGCTCGATGAGGGCGTCAGAGGCCGCGTGCTCCAGCCGCTCCGCCTCCTCGTGCACCGACGCCCAGTCGTAGCGCAGCATCTCCGCCAGGTACGTCTCCAGGATCCGGTGTCGCCGCATCACCGCCAGCGCGGCCGCCCTCCCGGCCGGGGTGAGGAGCGCGCCGCGATACGGCTCGTGCTCGACGTACCCCGCGTCCGCGAGGCGCTTGACCATCCCCGTCACCGCGGCCGGCGAGAGCGCCAGCTCCGCGGCGATGTCGCTCGTGTTCGCCGCCGCCCCCCGCTCGCTGAGCAGGTAGATCGTCTTGAGGTAGTCCTCCACCGACGGGGAGAGCGGGGTGGTCATCGCGTGCCCCGGCGCCTCAGGTCCGCCGAAGGAGCAGGACCGGCACCCTGACGGCGTGCTGCACCCTGCTGGCGGTGAACCCGAGCACCATGTCGCTCAGCCACCGGTGCCCGTGCGTGCCCATCGCCACGAGGTCGCACTCGTGCGTCTCGACCCAGCGCACGATCTCCCGCGCCGGCTCCCCGTACGCCAGCTCGACGCTTACCGCCGTGCCCGCCGCCTCGAACTCGCGCCGCACCTTCTCGAGGTACTCCCGCTTCTCGTCCACCGTCTCCCCGCCGGCGTCGGCGCCGAGGAACTGGGCCTGCGCCGCCGTCACCACGTGCAGCAGCACGACGCGGCTCTGCAGCCGGGCCGCGAGCGCTCCCACGTGGTCGATGATCGGCTTGTCGGCCGGGGAGGCGTCGAGGGTCAGGAGGATCGTCTTGTACATGTCGGCTCCGGCGTTCGGCCTACCGCCCGCTGACGACGAGCCATGCGGACCGCAGGGCGTCGGGCAACCCGGCCACGTCCATCACGGTGATCAGGATCGCGCTGGCCCAGCCCGCCACGAGCAGGAACCAGCCGCTCCGCCACTCCCCCATCCGCCGGCGGGAACCGGTGAAGTGCAGCAGCGGGAACATAGCGAACGGCAATTGGAGGGCCAGCACCACCTGGCTGAGGGTCAACAGATCGGTCACGCTGCCCTGCCCCCGCAGGCCGATGACGAGGATCGCCGGCACGATCGCCAGGAGCCGCGTGACCATCCGCCTGGTCCACGGCGCCAGCTTCCAGCGCATGAAGCCCTCCATCACCACCTGCCCCGCGAGCGTGCCCGTGATCGTGCTGCTCTGTCCGCTCGCCAGGAGCGCGACCGCGAACAGGAGGCTCGCGGCGGCGGTCCCCAGGAGCGGCGCGAGCGTCAGGTACGCCACCCGGATCCAGTCGGCGTCGGGCGCGAACCGGACCACCTGGCCTCCCGCCACCACGACGCTCTCGTGGCCGTGGAACACCTGCGCCGCCAGCACCATGATCGCCGCGTTCACGCCGAAGGCCAGCGTCAGCGCGACGGCCGAATCGATCGTGTTGAAGCAGAGCGCGGTGCGGATCGAGCGGGGGTCCCGTTCGATCCGGCGGCTCTGCACCAGCGCCGAGTGCAGATAGAGATTGTGCGGCATCACCGTCGCGCCGATGATGCCGATCGCGAGGTACAGCATCCCGGCGCGCCGGAAGCCGGGGCTCGCGAGCGCGCGCCCCATCTCGAGGAAGCTCGGCGCCGTTTCCGGGAGGACGAAGAGCTCGATGGCGTAGCAGGCGCCGATCGTCACCACCAGCAGCAGCACGATCGCCTCGATCGTCCGCATCCCGACGCGCTGCAGTGCCAGCAGCAGGAAGACGTCGGCGGCGGTGATCACCACCCCCCAGATCACGGGGATGTGGAAGAGGAGGTTCAGCGCCACCGCGCTGCCGAGCACCTCCGCGAGGTCGCACGCCCCGACCGCCACCTCCCCCAGCAGCCACATCGGCACACGCGTCCACTCCGGGTACCAGTCGCGGCAGCATTGGGCCAGGTCCTTGCCCGTCACGACGCCCAGACGGGCGGACGTGACCTGGAGGATGACCGCCATCAGGCTCGAGAGCGCCACGACCCAGAGCAGGCCGTAACCGAACTGCGCGCCGCCGGCCAGGTCCGTCCCCCAGTTCCCGGGGTCCATGTACCCGACGCTCACGAGCAGCGCGGGCCCGACGAACGCCCGCCACTGCGGCCAGAAGCCCGCCGCACGGTGGGGGACGGAAACGGTGCCGTGCAATCCCTCGAGGGACACCTGGCCCGCACCGCCCGGCGCACCACCTGGCGGGGACGCGCCCCCTGGCGGCGGCGTTGACGCGGGCTCGTGAACCGGATCTCTCAAGCGAATATGTCTCAATTAAAAGACGAATTAGCTTAGACTAAACAACCGCTTTGCCGCGGAGATGTCAACTGCGGGGTTCGCCGCGGATCAGATGGTGGCGAGGGCTGCGAGGCGATCGAGGATGCGCTCGGTCAGTCCCCAGATGCGATGGGGCCCGACCTGGATGGCGGGGTAGGCGCGCTCGCCTTCCGGAAGCGCGAACAGGAACGTCGTGCGGTTCCCGGGATCGAAGATGTCGTGGGCGCTGATCCACAGCGCTTCCTCGGCCTCGTCCCCCGGCACGAGGAACTCCCGCGCGCCGACGGCGAAGACGTGGGGCGAGACGATGATCGGCGGGAGGAACGGGGTGCGGGGGCTGAGATCGTCCAGCGCGCCAAGGAGGCGGCCGCTGGTCGCGAGGTCGAGTCCCGTCTCCTCGCGGGTCTCCCGCGCGGCCGTCGTGGCGAGGGGTTCATCGTCCCGGGCCCGGAATCCACCGGGGAAGGCCATCTGGCCGGACCAGGGGTCTCCCCGGCGTTCCCTTCGGCGGATGAACACGAACGCGGGCTCCTCCTCCCGCGTCACCACCACCGCGACGGCCGCCCGACGGGCCTCCGGACGGACGACGCCCTGCGGCTCCCTCCCGGCGAGCGCCGCGGCCAGCCGCTCGGCGAGTCCTTCTAGTTGTGACAGCCGCACCCCCCGGCCGCGCGCACCAGCCGCTCGAACACCTCTCCGCACTTCCCGCAGCGAAATTCGTGGATCGGCACTCGTGGCCTCCGTGTGACGCCGCCGTGACACCCCGGGTCCTAACTTAATGTGCCGGGCCGGGGGGTCGCGACGAGGGTCCGGCCACCATGAAACTCCGCGCCTTGTCCGGAGGTATATTTCCGCATGGCCCTTATCCGGGAGGTCTCATTCGCGTCTTTGGTGTCGGCCTGTTGGCCGTCGCGGCGCTCGCCGCGGCGGGCCTCTGGTTCCAGCGGCGGCGTGCGGAGTTCGTGACGCACACGCACGCCTACCGGCGCGGCGAATTGGACGGGCTTCGCGCTGCCGGCCTCTGATCCCAACCGTCCCCTCGATGACGCAACGGCCCGGGCGATCCACCGCCCGGGCCGTTGTCATTCCCCTCCCGCACGCGGCCGGCGCCGCCGCTAGCCGAGCGCGTCCCCCAGGAACTTGCTCGTCCGGGCGACGACTTCATCCAGCTCCGGCGTGCTCCCGGCCCACGGATGGCGCGCGCCGAAGGTGTGGCCCGCCCCGAGGATGCGCAGGGGTTCGGTGCGCGGCGAGCCGGACGCATTCTGCAGCTGCTCGGCTTCGCCCTCGCCGACCCCTTCGTCGGCCGTGCCGTGCACGATGAGCCAGGGGATCTTCACGCGCGCGGCCGCCGCGAGCACGTCGAGGGAACCGGCGGCGTTCGCGTCCAGGTCGTCGAGGCCGCGGAGGCCCATCGGCAGGACCTGGCCGGTGCGCGTGTTCACGACGTCCTTCCGCCCCGTCGTGCGCCAATCGGCCAGCTCCTCCTTCGTGTACCGGACGAGCGACGCCACGGCGGCCCACGTCGCCAGGGCGCGGATCCGCTCGTCCCGCCCCGCCTGCAGGACGGCGAGCGCGCCCCCGCGGCTATGGCCGATCAGGCCGATCCACGGCGCGCCGGCCTCGGCGCAGTGGCCCACGACCGTCTCGAGGTCCGCGAGATCGTCGCTCAGGCTCTGGCGGACCCAGCGGTCGAGCCGGTCCACCACGTCGCTCCCCGGTGTGACGCCGCTCCCCGAGAAGTTGAAGGTGACCGCGGTGAATCCCGCCAGCGCCAGGCGCTCCGCCACGGTGGGGAGGAACCCCCAATCCTTGAACCCCTTGAAGCCGTGGCAGATGACCACGGCCGGCCGCGCCTCGCCGGGGCGTGCGCCCGTGCGCACGTCCACGTAGAGCGGCCCGCCGTCGGCGCCGCGGAGCTCCAGGCTCGCTAGCTTGGGTGTGGCCACCCGGCTATCTTCCCCCGCCCGTGACGATCCATCCGACGCGCTCCTCCTCACCCTCGCTGCTCATCGTCTCCCGCGGCATCGCCGGTGTGCGCGACGAACTCGTGGCCAAGTGGGTCGCGTGGCTCGGTACCCGCCAGGCGGGGGGAGCGGGGCTCGACGCACCGACGACCGAGCGGCTGCTGCGCCTCATCGTGGATCTCCTCGTGGTGATGGCGGGGCCGATGCGCCGCGAAGGCGAAGACACCTGGTTCGCCGCGGCGGAGCTGTACGGCCGGCTCGCGGCGCTGCGCGGCCTCTCCGCCGGCGAGGTGGTCGAAGAACTCCAGCGCCTCCGCGAGCTCCTGGCCCGCGAGCTGGCCGACTTCTTCGTGGCGCTCCCCGCCCGGCAGCAGCTGCCCACGCTCCTCCGCATCAATCGCGTGGTGGACACCGCCGTGGCGACCGCAGTGGTCGGGTACACCGACGCGCTGGTCGCGTCCATGTTCAGCCGGGAAGGGGTGCCGGTGCCGACCGCCGACAGCGTGCAGGAAGCCGTGGCGCAGATCGCCGGCATCGAAGCGGAGGTCCGGCTCCTCGCCGACCGTTCACCCCGCTGAGACTTCCTCCCCACCATCCACGTTGATGACGTTCCCCGTCACCCAGCCCGCGGCCGGGTGGCAGAGCGCAACGAGCGCCCCCGCGACATCCTTCGGCGTCGTGAGACGTCCCGACGGATTGCGCTTCGCCGCCCCCTCCAGGAGCCACTCGTTGCCCGGGATCTTCCGCAGCGCCGGCGTATCGGTGACGCCCGCCCGGAGCGCGTTCACCGCGATCCCCTTGGGCGCCAGCTCGAACGCCAGCTGCCGCGTGTGCGACTCGAGCGCCGACTTCGCCGCGGATATGGCCCCGTAGGTGGCGAAGACCCGCACCGAACCGGAAGAGGTCATCGAGAAGACGCGACCGCCCCGGCCGAGGAGCCCGCACCCCACCAGGTCCTGCGTCCAGTAGACCAGGCTGTGCGCCATCACCGCGAGGGTCATGTCCATCTGCTGCTCGGTGATGGCGTCCTCGCCGACGAACGCGCGCAGCGTGCCGAACGCCAAGGAGTGGAGCAGTACCGCGACCGAGGCGCGCTCCCCCTGGAGGGCCTGCAGCACCTCCGCCCGGCGCTCGGGGTCGGCGGCGTTCACGTTGAAGAACAGAGCCCGGCGGCCCAGCTTCTCGATGCTCGCCTTCACCTCCGCCGCCTGCGCGAGCCCCGCCTTGCGGTCGAGGTGGACACCGCAGATCTCGTAGCCGGCGCCGGCGAGCGCGAGGGCGCACTCGGCCCCGAAGCCGCTCGAGACGCCGAGCACCACCGCCCACCTCGGTGAGGCGGACTGGGCATTCGACACGATTCACTCCCCTTTCGGATGCGCTGAATCTGCCATCGCCTGGGGGGCGGAGCAACCGTTGCGGTCCCCCAAGTTCGGGGGGACATTCCGCACGACGGCATCGACCGCCCCAACCCTCGGCGCACGGAACGCATTCTGAAGCGACCCTCGCTGTCCCTGCAGATCGCCGTCGGTCTCCTCGCGGGGCTCGGCTTCGGCCTCCTGGCCGCGGCGACCCGCGTGCCGGCCCTCCTCGCCGTCGCCGCCGGCGTGGAACCCGTCGGCACCCTCTGGGTCAACCTGATCCGGATGGTGGTGATCCCGCTGGTGGTCGGCGCGGTGATCGGCGGCGTCGCGGGGATCGGCGACGCGGGGCGCCTCGGTCGCCTGGGCGTGCGGACCATCCTCCTCTTCCTGGCGCTCGGTCTCACCGGCATCGTGATGGGGCTCGCCCTGGCCCGGCTCGCGCTCCCCCTCGCTCCGCTCTCCGCCGAAGCGACGGCCGCCCTGCGCGGCGCGGCGGCGGCCGGCGCGGCAGAGGTGGGGCGGTCGGTCCAGCAGGTCCCGGGGTTCCTCCAGTTCGTGACCGGCCTCGTGCCCGCGAACCCGGTGAAGGCCGCCGCCGACGGCGCGCTCCTGCCGGTGATCCTCTTCTCCCTGCTCTTCGGTCTCGCGGTGGCGCATTTGGACCAGGCCCGCCGCGCCGCAATCACCGGCATGGCCGACGCCGTCGTCGCCACCCTCGTGAAGCTGATCGGCTGGTTCATGGTGCTGGCGCCGCTGGGCGTCGCGTGCCTCGCGGCGCCGATCGCCGCGCGCCTCGGCTGGACGATGCTCGCGAACCTCGGCGCGTTCATCGGCATCGTCGTCGCCGGCTGCCTCCTCTTCACCCTGCTGGTCCTCGGGCCCGTCGTGTGGTTCATGGTCCGGCTCCCGCTCCGCCGGTTCGCGAAGGCCGCCGCTCCCGCGTACGCCGTCGGCTTCTCCACCACCTCCTCGATGGCGGCCCTTCCCGCGATGATGGCGGCGGCGGACGACCTCCACGTCTCCGCCCCCATCGCCGGCTTCGTGGTGCCCCTCGCCGCCGCCCTCAACCGTCCCGCGTCCGCCCTCTACCAGGCGGTCGCCGCCGTCTTCGTCGCCCGGCTCTACGGTGTCCCCCTCGGCCCGGCCGAGTACGCCGCCCTCGCCGCGACGATGCTCTTCCTCACGCTCGCCGTCCCGGCCATGCCGCGCAGTTCCGTCCTCTCCCTCGCGCCCGCGCTCCTCGCCGCCGGCGTGCCGCTGGACGGGATCGGCCTGCTCCTCGGCGTGGACCAGGTCCCCGATATGTTCCGCACCGCCACGAACGTCGCCGGCCACGTGGCCGCCGCCGCCGCGATCGCCCGCGGCGAGGGCGAGGCCCTGGCCTGAACCGGCGCGGCGCCCCGGCGCCGCCCCCGCCCGCAAAGGACGCGCCGATGGCCTCGCACACCCATTACCTCTGGTTCGAGACGAAGAAGCAGCAGGAGATCATCGACATCACCGACGAGGTCGAGGAACAGGTCGTCGTGAGCGAAGTGCAGGAGGGCTTCGCCCTCGTTTCCGCGATGCACATCAGCGCGTCGGTCTTCGTGAACGACCACGAGAGCGGGCTCTGGCACGACATCCTGCACTGGCTGGAGCACACCGTCGCCCCGTGGGACCCGCCCCGCTACCGCCACAACGACACCGGCGAGGAGAACGCCGCGGCCCACCTCCGGAGTCTCACCATCGGCCACGAGGTCATCCTCCCCGTCACCAAGGGGAAGCTCGACCTCGGGCCGTGGCAGCGGGTCTTCTACGGCGAGTGGGATGGCCAGCGGCGGAAGAGGGTGATCATCAAGATCATAGGTGATAAGTGATGAGTGATGAGTAATGAGTGAGGAGAGATGGGTGATGGGTGATGGGGGGGTGAGGCACCTCCTGCGCCGGGCGGCCATCGGTCTCCTGCTCGCCGCGGCCGCCTGCGCGCCCCGACGGTCGCCGGCGCCGAGCGCGTCGGGCACCCTCGAGCTCCGCTTCCTCGATGTGGGTCAGGGGGATGCGGCCCTCATCCGGAACGGGGGGAAGGCCGTGCTCGTGGACGCCGGCCCCACCGACGCCATCGCCGGCAAGCTGCGCGCGCTGGGGGTGGACTCCCTCGGCGTCGCCGTCGCTACCCACAACCACAGCGACCACATCGGCGGGATGGACGCCGTCCTCGCGTCCTTCCCCGTCCGCTTCTACCTCGACAACGGCGACCCGGCGAACACGCGGATCCAGCGGACGGTGCTGCAGCTGGTCCGGGACCGCGGCGTCACCTACCTCCAGGCCACCGATCGCACCATCGAGGTCGGGGACGCGCGCATCCGCGTCGTCCCGTCCCCCGTGCGGGACAGGCCCGCCGACCAGAACGACCACAGCGTGGCGCTCCTCCTCGAACGCGGGGCGTTCAAGGCACTCCTCACGGGCGACAGCGAGCGCCGGGAGATGGAGGGGCTGCTCCACAAGGCCCTGGCAACCGATGTGGACGTCTTCAAGGCCCCGCACCACGGGAGCCGCACCGGCATTCTCGAAGGCTGGCTGGAGCGCATCCGCCCCGAGGTCGTCGTCATCTCCGTGGCCGCGCACAACGACTACGGCCACCCCCATGCCGAGGCGCTCGCCGCGTACCAGACGGCCGGCGCACACGTCTTCCGCACCGACCGCGACGGCGACGTCATCGTCACCGTGGACGCGGCGGGATGCTACGAGGTCCGCACCGCGCACGGCGGCCCCGCGTCCGTCGCGCGCGGGGGGCCCGCCGCCTGCGCCCCGCCGCCCCTGAAGGAGAGCCTGCCGTGAGCGACCGTGAGGAGATCTGGATCGTCGACCGCTTCGAGGGGGAGCGCGCGGTGCTCGAGCGCGCCCTCCACGAGAGGCTCGAAGTGCCCCGCGCCCTCCTCCCCGCGCGCGCCCAGGAAGGGGACGCCCTGCGGGTCACCATCCGGACGGCGGACGGGGAGAGCCGCCTCTCCATCGTCCGGGACGAGGCGGAGACGCGCCGACGGGCGGGCGAGGCCGGACGGATCCTCCAGGACCTCAAGCGGAGAGACCCCGGCGGGGATGTGAAGCTCTAGGAAGTGTTGAGTGATGAGTGATGGGGCTGGCGCCGGGCCGGGCCGGCGATTTCCTTGGTGGGTCGCGCGCGGGACCACGTTCCCTGAAAGGCGTACGGCATGACTGACGCACTCCAGGCCCCCACGGGCTTCTTCCACCCGTCGTTGCGCCCCTATCGCTACACGGTGCTGCTGTTCGTCGGGCTGCTGCCCTTCGGCAGCTACTTCGCCTACGACAGCATCGGCGCGATGGCGCCGACGCTGATGCAGGCCTGGCACACCGACCAGAGCGCCATCGGCGGCATGTACACGATCTACAGCGTCGCGGCGATCCTGTGCGTCCTCCTCGCCGGAGTGATGATCGACCGGATCGGGACGCGGCGCGCGAGCCTGATCCTCTCGGGCCTGGTCGTCGTGGGGGCATGCATCGTCGCGATCGCGCCGAACTACACGGTCGCGGCGATCGGGCGGTTCATCTTCGGGGCGGGGTCCGAGTCCCTCATCGTGGCCCAGAGCGCGATCCTGGCGCGGTGGTTCCGGGGCAAGGAGCTGGCGCTCTCCTTCGGCATCACCCTCGCCATCATGCGGCTCGGGACGCTGTTCAGCTTCAACACCGTCTCGTCCATCAGCGACAACTTCGGGTGGAAGGCGGCCCTCTGGGTCGCCGCGCTCTGCTGCGTCGCGAGCCTCGCCTGCAACCTGGCCTACTTCGTCCTCGACAAGCACGCCGAGCGCACCCTCGGCCTCGAGGAGGCGGGCGCCGGCGACAAGATCGTCTTCGCCGACGTGAAGAGGTTCAGCTCCTCGTACTGGTTCGTCGTGGCGCTCTGCGCGACGTTCTACTCCGCGATCTTCCCGTTCACGGCGCTCTCGACGGACTTCTTCCACGAGAAGTGGGCGCTGCCCCTGACGACCGGCACGGGCGGGGGGTTCTTCGCCCAGGTGCTGCGCGACTACCTGCACATGTTCTCGACCGCGGGGGGGACGACCTCGATCATCATCTTCGCCTCCATGTGCTTCGCGCCCTTCGCCGGCGGCCTGGTGGACCGGATCGGCCGCCGCGGCTCGCTGATGCTCCTCGGCGCCCTGCTGATGATCCCCTGCTACCTCGTCCTCGGCTTCACGATGGTGCCGCCGTGGATGCCGATGCTCCTCCTCGGCGCGGCGTTCGTGCTGGTCCCGGCAGCGATGTGGCCCGCCGTCCCGCTCATCGTGGAGAAGAACCGCGTCGGGACAGCCTTCGGGCTGATGACGATGATCCAGAACATCGGCCTCGCCTTCTTCCCCTGGCTCAACGGGCGGCTGCGGGTCCTCACGCACACCTATCAGTCGAGCATGGTGATGTTCGCGCTCCTCGGCGCGACGGGATTCGTCTTCGCCCTGCTCCTCCTCCGCGCGGACAAGCGCGCCGGCGCCCCTCTCGAGCACCCGCAGCGCGCCGAGGCGGCCTAGCCCGCCCCCGGAACGCAACAACGCAAAGGGGCGCCGGTCGGCGCCCCTTTCGCTTCCTGTCTCCCGCACGGTCGCTCCGTTCAGCCCCCGCCGGGCACTCCCTCGTCGAGGAAGGTGGGCTCCGCGCCCCGTCGCAGGGTGATGATCGCCACCTGCGCCGGCGTGCCGAGCCGGAAGGGGAGTCCCCAGTAGTTCGAGCCGGGGTGGATGGAGAGCAGCGACCCGCCCCGCGCGTGGGAGCCCATCGCCAGCTCCAGGAAGGGGCTCGCGAGGCACCAGTTCCAGCCGGGGATCGCGAACTGCCCCCAGTGCGTGTGCCCGCTCAGGGTGAAGGGCACTCCCCGGACGGCGAGGGCGGGCCAGAGCGCGGGATTGTGGGCGAGCGCCAGCACGAAGGCCCCCGGCGGGACGTCCGCGAACGCGGCGTCGAGGTCTGGCCCCGCCTCGGTGTCGCCACCCGCCGGGTCGCCGGTGCCGACCACCGCGAAGCGCTCGCCGCCCCGCTCGACCAC
>Ga0208716_1000005_pt1 | contig 65839 bp, 75 predicted proteins | sample NGESurdeep092012_8_FD_184482 | JGI IMG/M metagenome (GOLD analysis project Ga0208716, IMG submission 184482) | Arctic peat soil microbial communities from Barrow, Alaska - NGEE Surface sample 415-3 deep-092012 (SPAdes) | ecosystem: Environmental > Terrestrial > Soil > Wetlands > Peat ...
GGCCTATTCTACGTCTGTTTCGGCGGCGGGCTCGCCTGCGGCCGCCCGCCCACGCTTCGGCCAGAGCGAGACCACGGCCCCGCCGACCAGCATGAGCGAGCCAATCCAGAGGTAGCGGATGAGCGGGAACACGTCCACCTGGAGCGACACGAACTTGCTCTTCGCGTCGAACGTGTCGCTGGGCGAGACGAAAAGGTCCTGGCCCGCCGTCCCCAGGATCACGGCGCGCGGCGCCGCCTGGCCCTGGTCGAACTGCGACTTGGGAGGATAGACGTCGGTGTGCGGCGCCAGCGTGCCCACGTTAGCGCCGCCCTTCAAGACGTCGAACGTGGCGAAGGTGCGCTGCGCGTTCTGCGGCCCCGTGTCCTCGCGGAAGCCGACGAAGCGCAGCGTGTAGCCGTCGACCGTCGCCTGCGTGCCGGCCTTGGTCGACACGTAGGCGGTGCCGGCGATCTTGTACACATTGGAGCCGAGCAGGCCGGCGACGACGAGGACCATGCCCAGGTGCGCGACCCAGCCGCCGGTGCGGCTGCGGCTGAAGGTGAGGGCGCGGCCGAGGCCCGTGAAGAGGCCGCGGTCGCGCGCCGCCCGCCGCGCCGCATCGTAGATCGACTGCAGCACGGCGAACAGGGCGAAGACGCAGACGACGAGACCGAGCAGGCCGCCGATACTGTGCCGCCACGGGCCCGTGAAGACGAGCAGCGGCACGGCGACGAGGGAGGCGGCCAGCGGCACGCGCAGCCGCCGCCACAGCGTCGCCCCGTCGGTGCCGCGCCACGAGAGCAGCGGGCAGACGGCCAAACCGAAGAGCACGAGCACGCCGAGCGGTCGCGCGAACCTGTCGTAGGTTCCCGGCCCGACGGAGCGCCCGCTGTAGCCGGGCGCGTCCGGGTACTTGAAGTGTCCGGTGATCAGAGGATACACCACCGTACCGAAGAGAAGCGCGGCGGCGAACAGCGTGAGCAAAAGGTTGGTTAGGTAGTAGAGGAAGTCGCGCGACGTCGCCGACTCCACCTGGCGATCGACGGCGAAGCGCCGCCAGCGCGAAGCGATCAGGGCGGCGCTACCGGCGGCGATCACGATCAGGAAGCCGGAGAGCAGCTGGACCAGCAGCGTGCGGTGCTCGAAGGCGTGGACCGAACTGATCAGGCCGGTGCGCGTGACCCAGGTGGCGACGATCGTCAGCCAGAAGGTGCCGGCGGCAAGGCCCAGCGTCCAGCGCTTGAAGATCCCCTGCCTGATGTACAGAGTCGAGGAGTGCAGCAAGGCCGTCGCCGTGAGCCAGGGGATCAGCGAGGTATTCTCGACCGCATCCCAGCCCCAGTAGCCACCGAAGGAGAGCACGACGTAGGCCCACCAGGCGCCGAGACCGATGCCGAGGGAGAGAAAGAGCCAGCCGACGACCGTCCACTTCTGCGTGAGCTTGACCCACAGGCTGTCCGGGCGCCGCAGGATGACGGCGGCCATGCCGTAGGCGAACGGCACGGTCAGCCACGCGTACCCCATGAACAGCGTCGGCGGGTGGAGCACCATCGCCGGATGGAGGAGCAACGGGTTGAGACCTTGCGGCGGCACGCCCGCCATGGTGTTGGCGAGGAACGGGTTCGAGCCCTTGTCGAAGACCATCAGCACGGCGAAGAAGGCGGAGACACCGCAGAGAAGGGCGACGGCGGTCGCCGTGAGGTCGTCCGAATCGTTGATGTTGCGCAGCGCGATCACCACGGTGACGATCGCCAGGAGGGCGAGCCACAGCAGGAACGAGCCTTCCTGGCCCGCCCAAACGCCGGCGACGCGGTAGAGCGTCGAGAGCGTCGCGTCCGAGTTCTGCCAGACGTACTGGAATCCGAAGTCCTTGTGGAGGAACGCCTGCAGGAGCACGGCGAAGGCGACCGCCGTGCTCAGGAAGAAGCCGTAGACCGCGATGTAGCCATTGCGGACCAGCTCGCGGCTGCGTTGGCGCACGCCGAGGACGATGAAGAGGATGGCGGCGAGGGAGAAGGCGAGCGAGAATCCGATGGCGACGCGGCCGACTGTGATCACGCAGGCTCCCTCAGGGTGTCGATAGCGGTGCGGGGCTGGCCTGCCCCTGGTACTTGGAGGGGCACTTGGTCTGCAGCTGATCGGCAGTGATCAGGCCGCTGGCGGCCACGTACTTGCCGATCACGACCACATCGACACCCGAGGCCAGCGTCTGCGGCATCTGGCCGGCGAAGTCGATCTTGACGGTCTGCGCCTTGCCCGTCAGGTCTTCGATCACGAAGTGGGCGCCCGCGGCATCGTGGGCTATCGCTCCGAGCACGCGGCCGCCGACCTTCACGTTCTTGCCGTCGAGGTTCTTGGTGGTCAGATCGGAGACCTGGACGTAGTACTGCCCACCCCTGACGATGGCGACGGTGATGCCGACAATGAGCGCCACGGCAATGACACATGTGGCGACGATGAGGCGCGTGCGGGCCTTCTTGTTCACGGGCATACCCCTGGTCGTATTCTTGCGCGGTCACCTATTCTAGCTTGCCGCGAGCGTCTTCGCCAGAATGCGGGTCGTTTCGGTCCGAAAAGCATGTGCGGGCGGGCGGTCACGCCCGCCCGCACATCCCCTCCGGCACCAGTTGCGAACGGTTCGCAGGTGCGATACCTTCGCTGCATGCACCACGCCCGCGCCAAACTCAGGGAGTCCGGCTACCGCCTCACGCCGCAGCGCGCGACTGTCTGGGAGGTCGTGCGCGGGCACGCCGGCCACATGACGGCCGACGATGTCGCCGTGGCTGCCCGCGCACGGCTCCCCGAGATCAACGTCTCGACCGTCTACCGCACGCTCGAGCTGCTCGTCTCCCTCGATCTCGTCACCGAGACCAGGCTCGGCACGGCGCGCAGCTACTTCGAGGTCTCGCCGCAGCCGGTGCACCATCACTTCGTCTGCACGGGCTGCGGCGCCGTCGGCCATTTCGGCGACGACGAGTTCGCCACGCTCTACAAGACACTCGCCGAGCGCGAGGGCTTCGCCGCAACACGCATGCGCGCGACCGTGTCCGGGCTCTGCCGGACCTGTCGCGCGCAGGACGGGGACGACCGTGCACATCCCTGACGGTTACCTCGGTCCGGAGACGCTTGCCGTCGGTTGGGCCGCCTGTCTCCCCGTCTGGTACCAGGCGAACAAGAAGGCGAAGGACGTGCTCAGCGAGCCTAAGGCCGTGCCACTTCTCGCCGCCAGCGCCGCCTTCAGCTTCCTCGTGATGATGCTCAACATCCCCGTGGTCGGAGGCACGACGGCGCACGCCGTCGGCGCGGTGCTGATCGCCGTGCTGGTCGGTCCCTGGGTCGCCTGCCTGGCGGTCACGGCGGCGCTCGTCATCCAGGCGCTGCTGTTCGGCGACGGCGGCGTGCTCACACTCGGCGTCAACTGCTTCAACATGGCCGTCGTGATGCCGTTCGTCGGCAACGGCGTGTACCAGGTCGTCGCCGGCAACGCGGCGTTGCGCTCACCGCGGCGACTCGCGGCGGCGGGGCTCGGCGCCTACGTCGCGATCGCCGCCGCTGCCGCCCTGGTGGGTGTCGAGCTCGGCATCCAGCCGCTGCTGCACACCGTCCACGGGCAGGCTCAGTATGCTCCGTATGGCCTGCGCACCGCCCTCACCGCGATGCTCGCCTCGCACCTGCTCGCCGCCGGCCCGGCGGAAGCGATCCTGACGGTCGCCGTTTTGGCCTTCCTCGCGCGCACAAGTCCCGAGCTGTTGCGCGGGGTGGGGCACGCAAATCTGCGCACGCGCTGGCTCTACGGCCTCATCCTCGCCCTGGTGGCCGCCGTGCCGCTGGGCTTGCTCGCCGGCGGCGGCGCCTGGGGCGAGTGGGGCGGCGCCGAGATCAAGGCGCGCATCGGCTACCTGCCGCATGGCCTCGCGCGCCTCGGCGAGCTCTGGCGCGGCGTGCTGCCCGGTTACGCGCGGCCGGGGGCGACCGGTGTGTGGGCGGTCGCCTTCTACGTCTTATCGGCAGTCTTCGGTGTTCTCCTGCTGGCCGCCGTCGCCTGGCTCTTCGCGCGCATCCACCGTCGTGGGCAGGAAAAGCGCGCCCGCGCGGCGTAGCTTCTCAGGCAATGCCGATCGACAAACGCACCGAATCGCGCGCGATCGCCGTCATCTCCGGCGATGTCGTCGGTTCCAGGGCGTTACCGGACCGTCAGACGTTTCAGCGGGCGATGAAAGCGACGACGGCGCGCCTCAACAAGCTCTTCTACCCGGCGATCATGGAGCCTTTCGCGGTCACCGAGGTCGACCGCATCGAAGGCGCGATCACCGACCCCGCTCAGGCCCCGCTCTGCATCAGCGTGCTGCGCGAGACACTCGCGCCGATCCAGATCCGCATCGGCGTCGGCGTGGGTCGGGTCGTCCCCGAGAGGGACCGCGACGCGTTCGCGCTCGCCCGGCACGGCCTGCAGTTGGTCTCGCGTGACGGCGGCCTGACCCGCTACGTCGGCCTCGGCGAGGCGGGCGACGTGCTGCTCGCGGCGATCTGCCGGCTCGCCGACCCACTGATCAAGGCGCGCACGGCCAAGCAGTGGGAGGCGATCGCCGCCTATCGTTCGCTCGGCCACCAGCACGACGTCGCCAAGCATCTTGGCGTGACCCGCCAGAGTGTCGGTGATCGCCTCAGCGCCGGCCACCGCCGCGCCGTGGAGGAGGCGGATGTGGCGATCGCCACGTACCTGTCCTACACACGCTGGCAGCGGCAGAACTAGCGCCGCGGCTCCGCCGCGGGCGGCGGCCGAAGGCTAGTCGCGACCGCGGTGCAGGAAGCGCAGCGGGCCGTGCGCGCGGCGGAAGCGCCGCCGCGCCGCGCGCCGCGACGTGGACGCCTCGTCGACGCGATCCATGTGGATGACCCGCGCGCGCGGATCGTAGACCACGCCCCACCCCGCCCGCCGCAGGCGCAGGCAGAAGTCCACGTCACCCCACGCCAGGAAGTAGCGCTCGTCCATGCCGCCGACCGCCTCCCAGGCGTCGCGGCGGACCATCATCGCGGCGCCCGCCACCCAGTCGACATCGGTGAGCACGAGAGGCGCGAACCACGCGAGCCGTTTGGGGGCGCGTGCCAGTTTGCCGGTGCGAAACCGGAGGAGGGCCTGGTGAAGCACTGCTTTGAGTGCGCGCAACACTGTCGGCCTGAACCCGCACGAGAGCTCGGCGAGGCCATCGACCGACACCAGGCGTGCACCGGCCGCCGCGACATGCCGCTGCTCCGCGGCGATGTCGCTGAAAAGCTCATCGACCGCCCGTGGGCGGAGTTGGGCATCGCCGTGCATCGCCAGGATGAACGGCTGGTCGAGGCGCCTGATGCCCTCGTTGACGGCACCGTAGAAGCCGACCTCAGTCGGCAGCGACACGACCTCGAGACCCGGGAACTGCTTCGCCGCGAGATCGCGCATGGCGTCGTCGCCGGAGAGGTCGACGACGACAACGGCGGCGACCTCGCGTATGAGTCGGCGCAGCCTCGCGCCGATGTGCCCCTCGTCGCGGAAGGTGACGACGACGGCGCCGGCGACCGCGCGCGGTCCCGGGCCGACGGGCCGCCGCGCGCGCTCGTCGAGCGTCGAGCGGACGTCGGCTTCGGTGGCGAGGTCGTCCTCATCGAGACCGATGCCGTCGATCGGCGGCGGCAGCACAACGTGGCTGAAGAGCGGTTCGGGCGGTTCAGAGCCCTCAGGGGCGGCGCGATCGGTCATTGCTCTTCGCCCGCGGGACGGGCGCAGTCGCCGCCCTGATCGAGCAGCTTCTCGACACCATGCGGCAGCGCCGCGGCGATCATCGCGAACTGCTCGCGACAGGCGCGCGGGCTGCCCGGCATGTTGATGATCAGCGTGCGCCCGCGCAGGCCGCTGACCGCACGCGAGAGCATTGCGTGCGGCGTCTTCTCCAGCGAGAGCAGCCGCATCGCCTCGGCGAAGCCCGGTGCCGGGCGGTCGATCACGTCGAGCGTCGCCTCCGGAGTCACGTCGCGGGCCGTCAAGCCGGTGCCGCCGGTGGTGAGGATCAGATTCACCGGCGTCTCGTCGGCGAAGTGCCGCAGGGCGGCGGCGATCTGCGCGCGCTCGTCGGGGACGAGCGCGCGCTCGACCGAGCCGACGCCCAACTCGGTGAGCAGTTCGGCGAGCGCGGCGCCACTCTCGTCGGCGCGCTCGCCGGCGAAGCCCTTGTCGGAGACCGTGACGACGGCCGCCTGGATGAGATTGGCGCCGGCCGTCACGTGACTACCTCGACAGCGTCGCCGGCACGCAGCGACCCGCCTTTGAGCACGCGCGCAAAGATGCCCTCACGCGGCATCACGCAGTCGCCTGCCGCGTAGAAGATGGCGCAGCGGTCGTGGCAGACCTTGCCGATCTGCGTCACTTCGACGAGCGTGTCGCCGAGACGCAGCCGCGTGCCCACGGGGAGCTCGTACACGACGATGCCCTCGGTCGTGACGTTCTCGCCGAAGTCGCCGGGTCCGACCGTGAGGCCCTGCGCGCGCATCTTCGCGATGCTCTCGGCGGCGAGCAGGCTGACCTGCCGGTGCCACGGCCCGGCGTGACCGTCGCCCTCGACGCCGTGTTCGGCGATCAGCGCCACCTGCGCGCGCGGCGCCTTGCGCACGCCCTTTTCGGCGGCGACGTTGACGGAGACAACGCGCGCCGCCGCGCGCATCGCCACAGCCGCTGGCGCGGCGTCGTCCACTGTTTCTTGTCCTTCGCCGCTCACGTCGCCATACGCCGCCACGTGCCGCTGCGGCCGCCGCTCTTCTCTATCAGTCGCACCGACGTGACCTCCATGCCGCGGTCGATCGCCTTGCACATGTCGTAGATCGTCAGCGCGGCGACCGCTGCCGCGACGAGCGCCTCCATCTCGACGCCGGTCCGACCTGTGAGCCGGGCCTCGCCGACGACGTGCAGGCCCGGCAGCTTCTCGTCGGCCTCGATTTCGACGCCGACGAACTCGAGCGCCAGCGGGTGGCAGAGCGGGATCAACTCATGCGTGCGCTTCGCGGCCATGATGCCGGCGAGGCGCGCGCTGGCGATCACGTCGCCCTTCGGCAGCGCTTCGTCCTCGATCACGACCAGCGTTGCCGGCATCATCTTGACCCACGCCTCGGCACGCGCGGCCCGCGCTGTGCTCTGCTTGTCGCCGACATCGACCATCCGCGCGCGGCCGCGACCGTCGAGATGTGTGAGCTCGCTCACCTTCAGCCTCCGATCTGGCTCATCGCGCGCTCGTTGGCGCGACGCTCGATGCAGCGGTCGTAGCTCTTGCCTGAGACGGCCGCCGCGATCGCGGCGGCCAGCTCCGCCGGCCGCCCGATGAGCGGCCGCACATCGATCTCCTCGCCGGAGAACAAACACGTCTTGAGGCGTCCGTCGGCGGTCAACCGCAGGCGGTTGCACGACTCACAGAAGTGGCCGGACACACCGGCGATGAACCCGATCGTGCCCTGCGACCCCGGGACCTGCCAGTAGCTCGCCGGGCCGTGGCCGTAGGGGCCGTCTACCAGCTGCAGGTCGTGGTGCGCGCGCAACCGCTCGAGGATGATCGCCGCCGGCACGAACTCGCCTTCGAGGCCGTGCCGGCGATCGACGGGCATGTACTCGATGAAGCGCACGTGGATCGGACGCTCCTGCGCGAGCGCGACGAACGCGTCGACCTCCTGCTCGATGCCGCGCAACAACAGGGCGTTGACCTTGACCGGCTCGAAGCCGGCGGCCAGCGCCGCTTCGAGCCCGGCCAGCGCTTCGTCCAGATCGCCGCCACGCGTGACCCGCGCGTAGCGCTCGCGCTCGAGACTGTCGATGCTGACGTTGACGCGCTTGAGACCGGCCTCGCGAAGCTCAGCCGCGAAGCGCGGCAGCAGTAATCCGTTGGTCGTCAGGGAGATGTCGGCAACGCCGGCAGTATGGGCGAGCATGGCGACGAAACCGGCGCAGCCCTTGCGCACAAGCGGTTCGCCGCCGGTGATCCGCACTTTGGAGATGCCCGCCTGCGCGGCGACGCGCGCGAACTCGGCCATCTCTTCGTACGACAGCGTCTCATCATGCGTGCGCAGTGGGATGCCCTCCGGCGGCATGCAGTAGGCGCACCGCAGGTTGCAGCGGTCGGTGATCGAGAGGCGCAGGTAGTCGACGCGGCGTCGTTGACGGCCCGATTGTGAGTCCATGCTGCTTCCTACTTCATGATCATGACTTCGGTGGCCTTGATCACCGCCGTGACCTCGTCGCCGGCCTTGAGATGCAGGACCTCGACGGAGTGTCGCGTGATCGCCGCCACGACCTCGAAACCGGCGACGTCGACGACCACCTCGGCCATCACGCTACCGAGGACGATGCTCTTGACCGTGCCCCTGAGCTGGTTACGCGCGCTGAGTGCCATGACCGTCTCCCTTGTCGTCGCTCTTGCCGAGTCTTCGCCGTCAGGCGAGGGCACTTCGCCGGGCGCTCGAGAAGGGCACGACAGGCCGGTCGCCCACCATCCCCCCGCGGGCGCCACGCGGCGGCGGCGAGGAGGGGAGCATCCGACGGCCGCTCTCCTTTCCGCACTGGGAGACACGGCGGTTTCCCGCTGTACCCTGCCGGCGCAAGCTCCATAGACCTCTCGGCCCTTAGGACTCGAGCGCTCGGAGAAGCAGAACGATTCTACATCAGAACGGTGCGCCGCCCGTCACATCGGTTCGCGCTTGCAGGCGCCGAGCGGCGAGCCGGGACTCTGCCAGTCCATCTCACGGATGGCGACCATCTTGAGCTCCGTCATCTCACGGATCGCATACTTGAGCCCTTCGCGACCGATGCCGGAGCCCTTGATGCCGCCGTACGGCATGTGGTCGACACGGAACGTCGGCACCTCGTTGATCATCACGCCGCCGACCTCGAGGTGCTTGGCGGCGTAGAGTGCCTTGTTGAGGTCGCGCGTGAACACGCCGGCCTGCAGACCCATGTCGCTGTCGTTGCTGATCTCGATCGCCTCGCAGAGGTCGCGGGCCTTGATCACGGCAAGGACTGGTCCGAAGACCTCCTGCGCGCAGACCTTCATGTCACGGGTGACGTTGGTCAGTACGACGGGCAGCAAGCGACCGTCCACGTCGACACCACCCGTCGCTAGCGTGGCTCCCTGGTCGACCGCCTCCTCGACCCACACCTTGACGCGCTCGGTCTCCTTCTCCGAGATCAGCGCGGCGACGTCGGTGGTCTCGTCGAGCGGGTCACCGACCTTCAGCCCTGCGACCGACTCGACGAGCTTGGGCACGAACTCGTCGTACACCGCTTCGTGCACGACGACTCGCTGCACGGAGATGCAGGTCTGGCCGGAGTTCGAGAAGCCGCCGGCGACGACGCGTTGCAGCGCGAGCTCGAGGTCGGCGTCGTCGTCGACGATCGTCGCCGAGTTGTTGCCGAGCTCGAGCGTGACCATCTTCATGCCGGCGTCGCGGGCGATCTGACGGCCGACCGGCGGCGAGCCGGTGAAGGTCACCATGTTGACGCGCGCATCCGTGACGAGGCGGGTGCCGAGCGTCGCGCCGGGCCCGACGACCACCTGCAGGACGTCGTCGGGCAGGCCGGCCTCGTGCAGGAGCTCCGCCAGCCACAAGGCGGTCAGCGGAGTCGTGGAGGCCGGCTTGAGGACGATGACGTTGCCGCCGGCGATCGCCGGCGCGACCTTGTGCGCCACCAGGTTGAGCGGAAAGTTGAAGGGCGAGATCGCGACGATCACGCCGCGCGGCTCGCGGATCGTCCAGCCAAAGCGGTTCTCGCCGCTCGCGTCGGCGTCCATCTCGATGATCTCGCCGGCGGTGCGCTTGGCCTCCTCGCTCGCCCAGCGGAAGGTGGAGGCGCCACGCTTGGCCTCGACGCGCGCATCCTTGAGCGGCTTACCGCCCTCGAGCGCGATCAGGCGCGCGATCTCCTCGGAGTTGTCGTCGAGCAGATGGGAGGCGCGCTCGAGTATCTGCGCGCGCCTCCACGCCGGCGTCCAGCGGAACTCCCGGGCGGCGGCGACCGCCTTGTCGATCACCTCATCGACCTCTTCGAGGCGCGTCGTGTTGATCGTCGCCACCGCGGCGTGATCCCACGGGCTGCGCACGACCAGGGGCTCGCCGGTTCCGACCGGGCCCTTGATCTCGAGGCCCGGTCGTACCCTGTCGCTCACCCGCACTCTGTCGCTCAAGGCAACGCCCACGTGACTCCCCCTTGTTCTAGCGACAGTTACGGCAAGAGCCGACCCAGCTTTCGCCGGCATGCTCGGCACGCGCGAACGGTCGCCGCTCGCTCAGTGGCACAACCTTACCCGGCGCCGGCTTCTCCTTACCGTGCTGGTACACCCCGAGGGGTTCGTCGGTGAGGTCGATGTTGATCTGCTTGACCTCCTGGTACTCGTCGAGCCCGAAGGTGCCCAGCTCACGGCCGACGCCGCTCTGCTTGTAACCGCCCCAGGGGGCTTCGCTGTAGGTCGGATGGTAGGTATTCACCCAGGTGATGCCGGCGCGCAACGCCTTGACGACCCGCAGGGCGCGCGTGACGTCCTTGGTCCACACCGCGCCGGCGAGGCCGTAGATCGTGTCATTGGCGATGCGGATCGCCTCTGCCTCGGTCTCGAACGGGATGACGACGAGCACCGGACCGAAGATCTCCTCCTGGGCGATCCTCATGTCGTTGTCGACGTCGATGAAGATCGTCGGCTCGAAGAAGTAGCCTCCGCGGTCGATGCGATGGCCGCCGGTGACCAGATTAGCGCCTTCCTTGAGACCGATCTCCACGTAGCTCTGTACGGTCTCGAGTTGCTGCTTGGAGACGAGCGGACCCATCTCGCTGGACTCGTCGAGAGGTGCACCGACCTTGATCGCCAGCGCGCGGCTCACGAGCTCGCCGACGAAGCGGTCGTAGAGCGAGCGCTCGACGAGCAGACGCGAGCCGGCGGAGCAGACCTCGCCGGCGCCGGCGAAGATGCCGATCAGGGCGCCGTCGATCGCCGCTTCGAAGTCGGCGTCGGCGAAGACGATGTTGGGACTCTTGCCGCCGAGCTCGAGGCCGACCTTCTTCACATTGTCGGCGCCCGTGCGCATGATGTGCTTGCCGACCTCGACGCTGCCGGTGAAGGCGACCATGTCGACGTCGGCGGAGGATGCGAGGTAGTCGCCGACTTCGCCGCCGGGACCCGTGATGACCTGCACGACACCTTTCGGCAGGCCGACCTCAGCGAAGATCTTCGCCAGCTCGAGGCTCGTCAGCGGCGATACGCTGGCCGGCTTGAGGATCATCACGTTGCCGGCGGCCAGCGACGGTGCCAGCTTCCAGGCCGCCATCAGGACCGGAAAGTTCCACGGCGTGATGCCGGCGGTGACGCCGATCGGCTCGCGCACGACCATGCTCATCGACGCGGCGGGCACCTCGAGCGTCTGGCCGTGCTGCTCCACGGCGAGCCCGGCGTAGTAGTCAAAGGTATGCGCCGCGTCGTTCATGTCGATCAGCGAGTCGGCGAAGAGCTTGCCCATCTGCCGTGTCTCCAGTCGCGCCAAGTCCTCCGCGCGCTCGCGGATCTTCTCGGCTACCATGCGCAGCAGATCGGCGCGCTCGACGGCGCTCGTCTGCCGCCAGGGACCGTGGTCGAAGGCCTCGCGGGCGGCGCGTACGGCGCGCTCGGCGTCGGCGCGCCCCGCGCGCGGCACGGTGGCGATGACCTCTTCGCTGGAAGGATCGACGACGTCGTAGGTGACGCCGTCGGCGGCGTCGCTCCAGCCGCCATCGATGTAGATCTGGTAATGCTTGACTTCGGTCTTGTTCTGTACGGCAGCCATGACTCGCCTCCACTCGCGGCCGGCCGTCGCGCGGCTCGCCGCGATGTTCCCCATTCGGGCGACCAAGACTGGTCGCTCACAACTCACGCCGAGAAGATACCCTCGGCGCAGGGCCGGTTAACATCACGACGATAGTGCGAAAATATGCGGACGACCGCGCGCACGACTGCGGTGGCGGTGGCGGGGCTAGAAACAGCCGAGCTGGCAGCCGACGATCTTGATGTCCAGCTCGTTGCAGGTCTTGCCCACCTGCGAGAGCGGCATCCCGAGATCGCGAGCGATCTTGAACGCCTCCTCACAGGGCAGGCGTCTCTCGTCGCCTGCACGCGTCCGCAGGAGCTCGATGAGCCTCGGTATGTTGGCGCCGGTCATAGTCCCCACTGTAGCAGAGTCGAGCGCCTATCCGCCGCCGACCGGCGGGAAGAGCGACACCTCGTCGCCGGCGGCGACCGGCGAGTCCGGGCTCGCGTGCAGGCCGTTCACGAGGACGAGTCCGACCGCGGCGGGCGGCAGGCCGAGAGCGGCGATCAGCGCGGCCAAGGTCGTAGCAGTAGCCGCGCTGATCGCCGCCTCCCGCTGCCGCCCGCAACGCTCCTCGAGCCCACCGAAGAGCTTGACGCTGATCGTCTCTCGCATCGCCATCCGCAGTCACTCTCTACCGGTCGCATGATGGTGCATAATGGTTTCCACACTTTACCCGGTTCGCGACGCGGGCGACGGACCATTCTCGGAGGCAGCGTGGCAGACGACGACAGACCGGCGGTCCCCGCCGAGCAATCGGAGCAGGAGGTGATCGACCGCAAGACGGCCGAGGACAGGGTCACCAGCCTGCTCACTATCGAGAGAGACCTGCTCGCCAAGCTCGATGAGACCGTCAACGCCCTTCAGCGCAGGCGCCCCAGCGATGAGGTGCGCGAGCACCTCGAGATCCTCCGCGGTCTGCTCAAGGCGCAGACCTCCGCGTATCTCACTCACTTCAGCACGAACAGGGCGACGCTCTTCTCGCAGACATCGACGATGTACGCCAGCGAGGTCGGCGTGCCAGGCGTGATCTCGACCACGCTGCGCGGCCTGATCGAGGGCCGCACCGTCACCGGCGGTCAGGCCGCCAAGCTGGCGCAGTTCATCGCCGGCCGGCGCACGATCGTCGTGTTCGGCGACCGCGCGACGGGCAAGTCGACGCTGCTCAACTCGCTGTTCGAGCTGGTCTCGGTGGACGAGCGCTTCGTCGCCGTCGAGCGCACGCAGGACCTGCCCGCTCTGAAAGAGCGGTCCTTTTGCGTGCGCCTCAGCGTCGACGACAAGACGGACCTCGCCGCGCTCTTCGGCAAGGCGCAGCGCATGCAGCCCGGCCGGCTCGTCGTCGGCGAGATGCACGGCGACGAGATCAACCACTTCTTCTACCTGCTGAAGCGCGATCCCAAGATCGGCGGCTTCGCCACCCTGCGCGCCGACACCGTCCACAACGCCATAGAACACATCGCCGCAACGCTCGCCAAGACGCTCGAGCCAGGCGCCGTCAAGGCGCTGATCGCCGAGGTCGCGCCCGCATTCGTGCACATGCACTCGGACGAGAACGGGCGACCGCGGCTCGCCGTGATTTGGAGCGTCGAGGGCCTCGACGAGGAGGGCGAGATCATCCTCATGGAAGAGACGACCAAGGCCTCGGCCGGGGCTGATCTGCCGGCCGAGGCGTAGCGCGCCGCGGCTGCGGCCCGGCGCGCCGCCAACGTCTCCCAGTTCGCTCATCGTCAACGTTTCCGTCGCCGCCGGGCGCTAGTATCGTCGCTTGAGCGCATCGTCGCACACTGGTATCATGCCGGGTTGCGCTGCCTGCCGGCAGCACGTCACCCCTGCTCCAGCAGCAAGGCTGGGGCCGCTTGATGACCATAGGAGGTGATCATCATCAACAAGTATGAGCTCATGCTCATCGTCAATCCCGGCGTAGAGGCCGAGCGGAACACCGAGATCCTCGAGCGTCTGCGCGCCACCGTCGAAGAAGCCAAGGGCAAGATCTCCGGCGTCGACGAGTGGGGCAAACGAAAACTCGTCTACGAGATCAAGGGTCAGTCCGAAGGCATCTACAGCATCGTCACTTTCACCGCCACGCCGCAGGCCGTAGCCGAGGTCGAGCGCGTGCTCGGTATCACCGACGACGTGGTGCGCTTCATGACGTTGCGGCAAAAGGCGTAGTCGGCTCGAGCCCAACCCGAAGGGAGTGCCCCATGGCAGGGTCCATCAATCGCGTCATCGTCGTCGGCAACCTCACCCGCGACCCCGAGTTGCGGGCGTTGCCGAGCGGCACCGCCGTATGCAGCTTGCGCATCGCCGTCAACGACCGCATGAAAGACAAGGACACCGGCGAATGGCGCGACCAGCCCAACTACTTCAACGTCACCGTCTTCGGCGCGCAGGCCGAGCGCTACTCGCAGTGGCTCACCAAGGGCCGCCAGATCGCCGTCGACGGTCGCCTGCGCTGGCGTGAGTGGCAGACGCAGGACGGCCAGAAACGCGAAGCGGTCGAGATCGTCGCCGACAACGTGCAGTTCATCGGCCCGCGCGAGCCGGGCGCCGGCTCAGGCGCGATCGCCGGCGGTAAAGCGGCCGGACCGGCCTTCAACGACGACGGCCTCGGCGTGCCCGAGAGCGACTTCGCCGAAGACGAAGACATCCCGTTCTGAACCAGAGCGAGCGCGGCCCGCAGGGCCGCGCTCATGAGAAAGGGTCACTATGGCAGGTGCAAAGCCCAAGCCACGCCGCGAGAAGAAGACGAAGGCCGGTGGATTCGGTCAGCAGCGGCGGCGCTACTGTTACTTCTGTAAGGAGAAGATCGAAGAGGTCGATTACAAGAACTACTCGGCGCTGCGCCGCTTCATGTCCGACAAGGGCAAGATCCGTTCGCGGCGCATCACCGGCGCGTGCCGCAAGCACCAGCGCCAGGTAGCCGTGGCCGTCAAGCGCGCGCGCGAGATGGCGCTCCTCCCGTACGTGTCCCGCTAGGAGGCCGCTGTGGAAGTCATCCTCCTTCAGGACGTTCCCAACCTCGGCGACAAGGGCGCCCTCGCGAACGTCTCGCGCGGGTATGCGCGCAATTACCTGCTGCCCAAGGGTCTAGCTGAGGTCGCGTCGCCGGGCAAGCTCGTCGAGTTCCAGCGTCGCGAAGAGGAGCACCAGGCTCGCGAGACGCGCACCCTGGCGCAAGCCGAGGAGTTCGCCGCCACGCTGAGCAAGACGGTGATCACGATCACCGGTCGCGTCGGCGAGGGCGAGCGCCTCTACGGTTCGATCACCACCGGCGATATCGCCGACGCCATCTGGACGGCGCGCAAGATCCACGTCGACAAGCGCAAGATCAAGCTCGAAGAGCCCATCAAGGAGCTCGGCACCTATATGATCGACATCGACCTCGCCGACGGCTTCAGCGCCGCGGTCAAGACGATCGTCGCCGCAGAGTAGTCCGGAGAGCATAGAAGAGGTAGGGGGCACGCCTCATGGCCATCGACACGTCCAGGCAAACACCCGGTCATCTCCCTCCGCACAACCTCGAGGCCGAGCAGTCGGTGCTCGGCGCGATGGTCGTCAACCCCAACGCGATCCCCGTCGCGATCGAGCAGCTCCGCGACGACGATTTCTACCGCGAGGGCCATCGCCTGATCTACCGGTCGATCCTCACGCTCTACGACAAGGGCGATGAGGTCGACGTGGTCACCGTCAGCGCCGAACTCGATCGCCAGGGCGTGCTCGACCGCGTCGGCGGGCGCGACTTCATCCACACGCTCGCCGAGATCGTGCCGGCGGCGGCCAACGCCGGGCAGTACGCAACGATCGTTCGCGAGCAGAGCGTGCTGCGTTCGCTCATCCAGGTCGGCAACGAGATCGCCGAGCTCGGCTACCAGCACCCGGACACGATCGCGGCGCTGCTCGACCGCAGCGAACAGCGCGTGTTCGCCATCTCCCAGCAGCGCCGCGTCGCCGAGTTCCAGCACATCAAGGACATCCTCACCGCCAACTTCCAACGCCTCGAGCTGATGCAACGCGACGCCAAGGTCAGCGGTCTCGCCTCTGGCTTTGAGGGCATCGACAAGCTCACCGGCGGGTTCCAGCCGGCAAACCTCATCGTGCTCGCTGCGCGCCCCAGCATGGGCAAGACCTCCCTGGCGCTCAACATCGCGCAGACCGTCGCCGTCGAGGGCAAGGCGCCGGTCGCCGTGTTCAGCCTCGAGATGAGCGCCCAGGAGCTCGGCGAGCGGATGATGTGTTCGGCCGCCCGCGTGAGCTCGCACAAAGTGCGCACCGCCACCCTCTCCGGCGACGACTACGCCAAGCTCATCCAGGCAGCCGGTGAGCTGGAGAAGGCCGAGCTCTACATCGACGACACCGCCGGCATCACGATGTTCGAGCTGCGCGCCAAGGCGCGCCGCCTCGCCAGCAAAATGCCGCTCTCGCTCGTCATCGTCGACTATCTGCAGCTGATGGTCGGCGACGGCCGCTCCGAGAACCGCCAGCAAGAGGTCGCCGGGCTGTCGCGTTCGCTCAAGCAGCTCGCGCGCGAACTCTCCGTGCCGGTGATCGCCGTCTCGCAGCTCAACCGCGCGCCCGAGGTGCGGCAGGACAAGCGCCCGCAGCTCTCCGACCTGCGCGAGAGCGGGGCGATCGAACAGGACGCGGACGTGGTGATGTTCATCCACTCCGACACCAAGGACGAGACCAAGAAGGGCACGGTCGAGGTGGTCATCGCCAAACACCGCAACGGGCCCACCGGCATCGTCCGCCTCGGTTTCGTCACCGACTACACCAGGTTCCGCACGCTGAGCAGCGCCGAAGGCTACCAGTACGAGCCCTGATGTCGCGGGCTCTGCTGCAGCCCACCATCCGCGAGTTCAGGTCCGACGGGTTCGACCCGGTCGCGGCGCTGCGGGCGCTCGGCCTCGAAGGCCGGGCGCCCGTCGTTCTGCTCGACTCTGCCGGTGGCTCACCCGAGCTCACACGCCATCACTACCTCGCCTGGCAGCCGCCGCTGCGACTCACCGTCAAGGACGGGGAGGTGCGCGCCGGCGATCGTCTCTATCTGCAGGTGGGCGGCGGCATCGTCGCCGACTCGGACCCACAGCGCGAGTACGAGGAGACGCTGCACAAGGCACGGGGCATGCTGCGCGCCACGACCGCCAGCATCGAAGAGCGTCCCGGCTGACGCTGGTAGACTGAGCCCATGACCGTCCTCATGCTCAATGGCGTGGTGATGGACGCCGCCGCGGCGACCGTGCCCGCGACCGACCGGGCGCTTACCCACGGATTGGGTCTGTACGAGACGCTCAAGCTCGTCGGCGGCGTGCCGGTGTTCTTTGCAGAGCACGTCGCCCGCCTCGAAGGCGGTCTCGCCGAGCTCGGCCTGGAGCGGCCGGTCGAGCACACCGAGTTGGCCGCGCAGATCTGTCGCATCGCGGAGGCCAGCGGCGTGCGCGACGGGGCATGCCGCCTGCTCGTCACCGCCGGTCCGCCCGACGGCCGACCTTCGCTGATCATCCAGACGGACACGCGGTCGTTCCCGACGCGACCGCTTCGTGTCGTCGCGTACCGGGGCGTGCGCGTGACCGCGCGCCTCAAGGCGATGACGGTGATGCAGTCGTACCTCGCGCAGCAGGCGGCCGAGAAGGCCGGCGTCGACGATGCCATCCTCGTCGACGAAGAGGGCCGCATCTTCGAGGGTGCCACGTCCAACGTCTTCATCGCCCGTGGCGGTGGCCTCATCACTACGCCCGCCGAGGGAGCCATCCTGCCCGGCGTCCTGCGCGCCAAGGTCGAGGAGCTGGCGATGCGCAATGGTATACCGGTCGCCGAGGCCTATGTTCGGGTCACCGACCTGCGCCCAGACGACGCCATGCTGCTCACCAGCAGCGTGCGCGGGATCGTTCCCGTGGAGACCGTCGACGGCGTGCGCCTTGATCTCGACGATGTGCTGCTGGGGCGACTCCGCTCGCTGCTCGACGCGGAAGAGGCGGCGAGCGCCGCCGCCTTTCGCCGGCAGTACCTCTAGCGCCGACCGCTCAACGCGTCAGCCGTCGCCGGGCCTCGGCGTACTTGGCAGCCGTCTGGGCGACGACCTCATCGGGCAGCGCCGGCGCCGGCGGCGTCTTGTCCCAGTCGAGTGTCTGGAGGTAGTCACGCACGAACTGCTTGTCGAAGCTCGGCTGCGCGTGGCCGGGGGCGTAGCCGTCGACCGGCCAGAAACGTGACGAGTCGGGTGTGAGCGCCTCGTCGATCAGGATCAGCTTGCCGTCGAGCAGGCCGAACTCGAACTTGGTGTCGGCGATGATGATGCCGCGCGCGAGCGCATAGGCGGCGGCAGACTCGTAGAGGGCGATGCTCGCGTCGCGTACCTGCTCGGCGACCGTGCGACCGACCAGATCGACGACGCCGTCGAACGCGATGTTCTCGTCGTGGACGCCGACTGCAGCCTTCGTCGACGGCGCAAAGATTGTCTGCGGCAGCCGGCTGCCGTCAACCAGACCCGACGGCAGCTGAATGCCGCAGACCTTGCCCGTGCGCTGGTAGTCCTTGAGCCCCGAGCCGGCGAGGTAACCGCGTACGATCGCCTCCACAGGCAGGGACTGCGCCTTGCGCACGACGACGGAACGCGCCTGAAGCGCCGCGTGCCGCGCGTCGCTGTGGAAGGGATCGGGGTCGACGATGTGGTTGGCGATGATCTGCTCAGTCTTCGCAAACCAGAAGTTCGAGAGCTGCGTGAGCACCTCACCCTTGCCGGGGATCGGCGTCGGCAGGATCACGTCGAAGGCGGAGATGCGGTCGGTGGTCACGATCAGCATCGTGCCCTCGCCGTACTCGTAGATGTCGCGCGCCTTGCCGCGGATGATGAGCGCGAACTCGCTCTCGTTCGATTCGAGCATCGCCGTCATTTAGCTGGCGCTCCTTTCGTTCTCTCGGAGACGAGCCGCAGCAGCGCCACGGCGGCCTCCTGGGGACCGGTCGTCTCGAAGCCAGCGACACCGAGCCGCGTGCGCAGCTGGCCGACGAACACGCCGGCGGCGAACGCCGCGGCGAACGTGCGCCGCGCGATCTCGTCGTGCTGCGCCTCGCGTTGCGCGGCGCCGAAGACGTTGGCGAAGTAGCTGCGCACAAGCCCCGTCGCCGTGGTCGTGCCCTTCGACATCGCGGCGCCCTCACGGAACACGGCGAGCGCGGCTTCCGGCGAGTCGAATCGCTCGATCAGCGGGTGCTGCGCGTCGACCTGCTCGTAGTTGTTGGCGTAGAGGAGGAGGTCCACGGCGTAGCCGTGCAGGACCTCCTCCATCGTCGTCACCGGCAGCACGACGCGAGCGTTGACGCGCTGCGGACTCATGATGATCGCGCGGTCGATCTGCCCGAGCGCGTACCCCTGCTGCAGATCGTCCAGACGCACGAAGGCGCCGATCTCGGTGCCGTAGCCCAGCACCGCGCCGTCGGCGCCCACCTCGAGCGAACCCATGTCGTCGGCGATCACGCGCAGCTCGCCGATCTTCTCCTGCCCGAGCAGGCGCAGAGCCTCGAGCGACTCCGACTTGCCCGTCGCCGTGTCGCCGATGAGCAGCAGATCGGCGGCCGAACCGTCGGCCAGGACCAGCCGCGCGAAGGCGCCGTGGAACGGCATGCGGCCCTCCTTCATCGCGACGACGTTGTGCAACGTGAGAATCATCTTCTTGAGATAGCCGAAGTAGCCGAAGCGGTCTTCGAGCGGCACCGCCGCCACGAGCACGCGGTTGGCGCTGTCGTCGTGGAAGACGGTCGGCTGGTCGCCGTAGGCGGCAAGCGCATCCGACGGGACCCCGAAGAGATAGATCGCCTGTGGCCCCGCCGCGATCTGCTCGTCATCGGCGACCTCGAAGAGGTTAGCCAGGGTGAAGCCCAGTCCGGCGAACCGCTGATGGAAGTACACGAAGACGACCATGTGGCCGACCAGCGCCGGGTAGCAGACCCACTGCTCGCGATCGAGCGTAAGGTTCGCGATCGGGTTGGTGTCGACCTCGACGAACCGCCCGGTGCGCGTGTTGGTCGGCGGATCGAGGATCAGCGGCGGGTACATGAGGACGTGCCGCACAAAGGGGATCCCTTCGAGCGTGTGCCGGTAGCGCGTCGGCATCTGCCATTTGCGCTGCACGGCGATCACGCCGACTTCGCAGCCGGCGGCCACCTGACGGTAGACGCGCGGATGGCCGCCGGTGATGTTCTCGCAAGCGTCGCGGTAGAAGTCGCGCACGACCTGGGCGAGCGCCTCGACCGTGGCGTTGAATGTGCGATACGGGCGCCCGTCGCGACTGCTCGCACCGGGCTCGCTGTGGCAGATCATGAAGCGGTCGAAGCCGCGCCAGAAGTCGTAGAGGCCCTCGACGAAGGCGTGCAGGGCCTCGCGCTGCGCGAGCAGCCCCTCGTCGCCGGGCACGGTGCCGGCAATGCGCTCCAGCGGGTTGCTGGCAAGCAGCCGCAGCAGGTCGATGAGGTGGGCACGGCGAGCGGGATCGGCAGCGTCGATCGCGATCTCGGTGAGCGCCGCCGGGTTGTGCGCCTGCAGGTGCGTCACGTAGAGCTCGACGACGCGTTCGAAGGCGGCGCTCTCGACGAGCTCGCGCGTCGTCGAGCACACCTCGCCTTCGGTGTGCATGACGATCGCGCGCTGATCCACGTCGAGACGCCGCAGAGACACGGGTCGGAACTCCCTTCGAGGGTGAACTGCCGGTGTCGCGACGATACCATGCCACGCGCTGGCGCGGGAGTGTCGACCTCGCTGTGCGTCGAAAGCCCTGGCGGTTTCGCGCTACGAGGGCCGCGCGACGACGCCGAGAACCAGGCCGGCGGCGAACCGTCGCGTCTTCACGACGGTCAGGCCGGCCGACGCGACAATACGGAGAACGTCGGCAGAGCTACCGATATCGCGCACCGACTCGGTGAGACGCGCGTACAGCTCGCCGCGACCGGCGAGGCGCGTCGCGAGACGCGGCGCGATCGAGAAGAAGTAGAACGATGCGACCGCCCCGACCGGGCCGACGGGCGGTCGCACTGCCTCGAGCAGCACGATCGCGCCGCCCGGCACGAGCGTCACTGCGAGACCACGGAGGACCGCAGCCGGCTCCGCGACGTAGCGCAGGCCAAAGCCGAGCGTGATCGCAGCGAAGCTGTGCGGCGGCCACGGCGGCGTGGCGCGGGCCATGCCGGCGAGATCGATCTCGACCGCCGTCAGCCGCAGGCCCGCGGCGCCGGCGCGCGCGCGCGCCAGCGCCAGCATGCGTGGGCTGATGTCTGCGGCGGTCACGTCCGCACCACGCGCCGCCAGCTCGAGCGAGACCAGGCCGCTGCCGGCGAAGGCGTCGAGGACCCGCGGCGACCGCCGAGTCCCGGTCGATGGCGAAACGCCATCGTGCGCCGCCGGGTCGGGCGGCGCGGCGTGAGTCAGCGCCTGCCGCGCCGCCCAACGCCGCCATCGCCTGTCCAGCCCGAACGTGATGATCGAGTTGACGCGGTCGTAGGTGCCGGCGTTGGCGTCGAAGAGCGCACGTGCGCTCGGTCCACCCGTGTCTTGACGAGTCTTCGTCATCGGCCCGACCGTCGCTTCCGTCTGTCGCCTTGAGGTCACCGGTCAGTGTGCCGCGACGGCGACGAGCGTGACCGCGAGCACGAGCGCGGGATAGAGGCTCGCGTGGTTGAAGTACGCGCCGGCCTGGGCGCTGGTCGGCTGCTTCAGCAGCGCCCAGGCCGGCCAGCCCATCGACCACGCGCCGAGCAGCAAGGCGGCGGCGCGGGCGGCTAGCGGCAGCGGCAAGGCGAGCACGCTCAGTAGCGTCGCCCCGGCGACTGCCGCCGTCGCCCGCGCCGCCGCCCGCGGACCGAAGGTGGTCGTCACCGTCCTGATGCCGACGGCGGCGTCGGACGTGAGGTCGGCGAGATCGTTGGCGATGTTGCGCCCGCCGACCTCCCACAGCGCCAGAAAGGCGCAGAAGCTCGCGGCCCGCCAACTCAGTGGCGCCACCGCGGCCCAGCCGGCCGATCCGCCAACGCCGACCATCGCCCCGGAGACGATCGTCTTGAGGTAGGTCACGGAGCGAAGCGCACAGTAGACGATCTCGAGTGCCACAGCGGCGGCGAAGAACGGCAGGCAGGCAGGCCGCAGCACGAACGCCGTCGCCGCGCTCACGCATCCCAACGAGATCACCCAGGCGAGCGAGAACCTGAAGGAGAGGTCGCCGCGCGCCAGCGGGTGGCGCAGGAAGGTGGTGTCGACGTCGTAGCCGTCGAAGTGGTCCTTGCCGGCGGCGAGCGACCGCGCGTCGACATCACGGTCGAGCACGTCGTTGAGCGAGAAGACGGCGAAGAACCCCGTGACGGCGGCCAGCAGGCCGAGACCCACGACCCGCCAGGACGGCATCGCGCCGAGCGCCAGCAGGGCGCCGAGGCCGGGTTGGGCGATCGAGAGCAGCGCCTGCTGCCCGCGCGACAGATCGAACAATGCGGCGACGCGCCCGACCCTGACGGCCGGCAGCGTCGCAGACCCCTGACTCAACGCGCCTCCTCACGCCGGAGCGACACCCCGGCGATGAGATGCGGTGGGCGGCGGGGGCCGTGGACCCGCCCCGCCGCCCACCCCTGCGAACCTAGACCGTCTCCTGCACCGTCACCGACCCCAGCGACGAGGCGCAGAACGCGCACTTGCGCGCCTCGGCGGGGATTGTGCTGAGGCATTCGGGGCACTTCTTGACGCTCGGGTCGGGCGGCGGCTCTTTTCTGTATCGCGCGATGATCTTGTTCATCGGCTGCACGACGAAGAAGAACACCCCCGCAGCGACCGAGATGAAGTAGATCACCGCGTTGATGAAGGCGCCGTACATGAATTGGCCGTTGTGGATGGTGAACAGCAAGCTCGAGAAGTCGGGCTTGCCGATGATTGCCGCGATGATCGGCATGATCAGATCGTCGATCAGTGCCTTGACCACCGCGCCGAACGCCACGGCCACGACGATGCCAACCGCCAGATCGACCGCATTGCCACGCAACAGGAACGCCTTGAAGTCCTTCAGCATCGATCCCCCTCGCCGGGCCGTGCCTCGCGGCCACTTCGTCTCAGGTTGCCTGTTACTTCGCCGCGACCAGGTTCTTGGCGGCGAACTCCCAGTTCACCAGCTTGTCGAAGAACGCCTGCACCCAATCGGGGCGGCGATTCTGATAGTCGAGGTAGTAGGCGTGCTCCCATACGTCGACGGTCAGCAGCGCCGTTTGCTTGGGCGGCACCGGCATCTCGGCGTTGGCCGTGCTCACGATCTTGAGCGCGCCGCCCTCGACGACCAGCCAGGCCCAGCCGCTGCCGAAGCGGCCGACTGCAGCGGCCTTGAACTGCTCGACGAACGCAGGATAGTCGCCGAAGGCGGCGGCGATCTTGTCGGCGACGTCGCCGACCGGCGCGCCGCCCCCGCCCGGCTTCATCCCGTTCCAGAAGAAGGTGTGGTTCCACACCTGCGCGGCGTTGTTGAACACGGCCGTCTTGGCCGGGTCGCCGGCGACCGCGCCGATCACGGCTTCGAGCGACTTGCCCTCGAGGTCCGTGCCGTCGACGAGCTTGTTGAGGTTGTCGACATACGCCTGATGGTGCTTGCCGTAGTGAAAGCTCACGGTGCGTGCCGAGTAGACCGGCTCGAGAGCGTCCTCGGCCCACGGCAGTGGTGGCAGCTGGAATGCCATGACTCCTCCTTCTTCGTTCGTTTGTTGCCTGATGCGAAGACCCTCGCCGCGCGAGAGCCTGGGACTACACGTCGACCTGGATGGTGTCGCCGAGCACCCGCGCCGGATAGGTGGCGAGATCGAGAAGCCGGATCTTCAATGCCAGCCGGTGGTTCGCCCTGGCCTCGTTCGCCATCGCCGGCGACCGCGTCTCGTCGCTGTGATGGTGCGGCATCGGGTAGCCGATCGCCTTGCCCGTCGTGATGTCGAACTGGGCATCGTGAAGCGGGCACGTGAGGATGGAGCCGTCCAGGCTGCCGTCGTCGAGCGGTGCGTTCATGTGGCCGCAGCGGCGGCCGACCGCGTAGATCGTTCCGTCGTAGTTGCCGAGCGTGAGCTCGACTCCGTTCACCCTCGTGAACTTCAGGCCACCGGGGGTGAGCTCGTCGGTCTTGGCAGCATCAGCCCACATCGTGTGCCTCCATCAGACCTCGTCCGGGGGGATCTGTTTGAGCGCGTCCGGGTCGGTGACGTCCTTGTGGACGAACAACCCGCACCAGCAGCGCCTCATCTTGTCGTAGTGCTCGCGGTGATACGGGATGCACGGGCAGATGATCTGCATATCCTGCGCCCACACGCCGGTGCGCCGTTGACACGGGCAGTAGGGCGCTTCGAACTTCTCTTCGAGCGCGACTTCCTGCTCGAGCAGGAAGTCGACGAGCTCCTCGTCGGGCGTGAATTTGTAGCCGATCTGATCGACGATCCGCTCCCAGAAGTAGTGCAGGGCCTGCTTGCGCGGCACGGTGTCGGCCATCACGACCCCCAGCCGACCTTGAGCAGGTCGGCGAGCTTGTCGGGGTCGTAGCCGACGACCACATCATCGCCGATCACAACGATCGGGAACACGCGCGCACCGCTGACCTCGTAAGCCTTGTCGGCGATCGCGTCGGCCTCGTCGTCCGGCAGCAGATCGATATCGACGAAATCGAACTCCACCTTGGTGTCGGTGAGCAGCTGCTTGGTCTTGCGGCACCACGGACAGGTGCTGAGGGCATAGAGGAACACTTTGGGCCGGCTCATCCCGTCTCGCCGTCGAAGTCAATCAGCACGTCGCCGCCCTCGACCTTGGCGGCATACGTTTCGACTTTGATCTCCGGCGCGCGCACGAACGCGCCGTCGCGGATGTCGAAGACCCAGCCGTGACACGGGCAGGTAAGCTCGAACTCGTCGACCTCGCCCTGCTCCATCGGACAGGCCATGTGCGGGCACTTGTTGCGCACGGCGAAGATCTCGGCGCCGCGTTTGATGAGGAGGATGCCGATGCCCTTGGGTTTGACGAGGAGCGGCACGCCTTCTTGAAGTCTGGCCGTCTCGGCGACGGCGATCCAAGTTGAAACCGGCACATTCACCGCCTCTGATCGTCGGGAGTCTGGGGGCTACGTACCCGCCGGAATCGGCAGGCAAACGGTGGTCGGCAAGGGCAACGAGGCGCGCGAGGCCAGCGACCGCTACCAGCGGTCGCGGTGCACGCGCGCCTCGTCGTACCGGTCGGCCGGAGGCTTCTCCTCGGCCGGGTAACCGACCGGGACGAGCGCGAACGGCACGATCCGCTCGGGGATGCCGAGCAAGCGGCGCATGCCCGCGACCCGCTCGAGGCGCGGATGAATGCCGAGCCACACGGCGCCGAGGCCGAGCGCGGCCGCCTCGATCAGGATGTTCTCCGTGGCGGCCGCACAGTCTTGCACCCAATAGTCAACGGCGGGGCCTTTCTGCAGCTCCGGGTCGCCACAGACAAGGACGGCGACCGACGCTTGCCTGAGCATCAGCGAGTACGGATGGAAGCTCGGCACAGCATCGAGCACGGCTCGCTCGCGGATGACGACGAAGTGCCAGGGTTGCTCGTTGTTGGCCGAGGGCGCGCTCGTGGCGGCAACGAGCAGCCGGTGCACAAGATCGTCTGCCACCGGCTGCCCGGTGTACCTGCGGATGCTGCGACGGGAGAGGACAGGGTCGTCCACCGGCCCTCTCACTTCACGTCGATGGTGAGCTGGTATTGGGGAATGGCCGTCTTCGTCGGCGCCGCCGCCGCTTTCGCGTAGGTGGCGCTGAACTGTTGCGTGCCGGTCTGCGTGTACTCGAGCACCCAGGTGCGCAGGCCCGCCGTCACGGTCGCGGGCGAGGCGACCGTCGGCGGCGCCGTGTAGGTCGTGCTGACAATCTTGACGCCGGCCGTGACTTTCGGCGTCCACCGATAGCCCGACGACTGGTTCTCGTTGACCTCCACGGTCACCGTCTCGCCGACCGTGCCGGTGACCGTCGTCAGATTGTCGGCCTCGGTGTAGGTCGCCGAAGGGGCGGGTGTGGCGGAGCCGCTGCAGGCGGCGACCGTCGCCAGGCCGAGAGTCAGAGCACAAACCGCGATGCCGGTCGCCAGTTTGCTGCGTGCCATCGTCTTCGTTCCTTTCGCGCCGGGGGCGGTTCGTTTGCCGGGGCGTTCGTCACCCGCTGCGAAAGGTTATCACTCGCGCCGCCGCAGACTGCGTTGCGGCGCGCCGCCGCCACTGCGCTACTTCGGGACCTCATCGGTGGTTACGCACGAGCGACCACAGAGGTTCGGGAGGGAACCCTCGCCATTTGAGTTTGGGGCCACCCGGCGCTATCATTGCCGTCGGGAACCACCACCCGGTCCCGACTCCCCCCAGACGCACAATGGCTGAATCACGCGCTCACAAAGAAGCCTCACCGGCACGGGCGGGCATCCGCCGGCCGGCCGCAGCCCAGGCGGCGGCGCGTCGCTCCGCGCCTTCCGCCGCGCGCCGCTTCGCCTACGATGTGATCGTCGTCGGCGCTGGTCCGGCCGGCATCTTCGCCGCTCTCGAGCTCGTGCGCCGCAACGGCGCCAGGGTGCTGCTCGTCGAGAAAGGTCCCGACATCACCAGGCGCGTCTGTCCGGCGCGCACGACCGGTGTCTGTGAGAACTGCGCGCCCTGCGACGTGACCTGCGGCTGGGGCGGCGCCGGCGCCTTCTCCGACGGCAAGCTGACGCTATCGGCGGCGGTCGGCGGCTGGCTGCCGGAGTTCGTTCCGGCCGCCGAGCTCGACGACCTCGTCCACTACGTCGACCAGGTGTGGCTCGACTACGGTGCCCCCACCAAGGTCCACGGCGCCAACGGCAAGCAGGTCGAGGAGATCCGCCGTGAAGCGCTCGTGCACGGCATGACGCTAATCGCCTCGCCGGTGCGTCACATGGGCACCGAGCGCTCGGCGGAGATCCTCAAGGTCATGCGCAAGGACCTGGAGCGCTCGGTCGACGTGCGCACGGGCACGTCGGTCGAGCGCATCGTCACCATTGATGCACCCGGCGCCGGCAGGCAGGCAGGCGCGCAGCGCGCGACCGGGGTGGTCTGCGACGACGGCACGGAGTACTCCGCTGCCGCCGTCATCCTCGCCCCCGGCCGCCAGGGCGCCGGGTGGCTCGTCGAGGAGTGCAAGCGGCTCGGTATCGGCCTGCACACAAATCCCGTCGACATCGGCGTGCGCGTCGAAGTGCCGGCCGCCATCATGGAGCCGCTCACCAGCGCCCTCTACGAAAGCAAGCTCGTCTACTACTCGCGCACCTTCGACGACCCCGTGCGCACCTTCTGCATGAATCCATACGGCCAGGTCTCGTTGGAGAACTACGGCGACGTGATCACCGTCAACGGTCACAGCTACGCCGACCAGCGCACCGAGTACACGAACTTCGCGCTGCTCGTTTCGACCGACTTCACCGAGCCGTTCGACGATCCGCTCACCTACGGCAAGTCGATCGCCCGGCTCGCCAACCTGCTCGGCGAAGACATCATCGTGCAGCGCCTCGGCGACCTGCAGCAGGGCAAGCGCTCGACGGCGGAGCGCATCGAGCGCGGCACGATCACCCCCACGCTCGCCGGCGCCACGCCGGGAGATCTCTCCTTCGTGCTGCCCTACCGCCATCTCCTCGACATCATCGAGATGCTCGAGGCGCTGGACGCGCTCGTGCCCGGCGTCAACGCCCGAGACACGCTGCTCTACGGGGCCGAGGTCAAGTTCTACTCGGCGCGGCCCAAGCTTGACGCCGGATTGCAGACCGAGATCGCCGGCCTGTACGCCGTCGGCGACGGGGCCGGCATCACCCGCGGCCTGGTGCAGGCGTCGGCAGCGGGTATAATCGCCGCTCGTTCCATCCTCGGGAACGGAAAGGGGTAGGAGTGCCGGCAACAGTGGTCATCGGCGCCCAGTGGGGCGATGAAGGCAAGGGCAAGATCACCGACCTGCTCGCCGAACGCGCCGACGTGGTCGCCCGTTACCAGGGCGGCAACAACGCCGGCCATACGATCGTGCGCGGCGGCGAGGAGTTCAAGTTCCACCTCATCCCGTCGGGCATCCTCTACGCCGCCAAGACCTGCATCATCGGCAACGGTGTGGTCATCGACCCGCACATCCTCTTCGGCGAAATCGAGGCGCTGCGCGAGCGCGGCGTCGCTGTCGACAACCTGCGCATCTCGGCCAACGCCCACCTGATCATGCCCTACCACCTGCTGCTCGACGGCGTCAGCGAGCAGACGCTCGGGCGCTTCAAGATCGGCACCACCGGCCGCGGCATCGGACCCTGCTATGTCGACAAGTACGCGCGGCTCGGCATCCGCGTGCAGGATCTGCTCGACGAGAAGATCCTGCGCCGCAAGATCCACGCCGCGCTCAATGAGAAGAACCGCCTGCTCGAGCTCTACGACATCGGCATGCTCGACGGCGACCAGGTCACCGACGAGTACCTCGGCTACCGCGAGCGCATGGAGCCCTTCATCTGCGACGCGTCGCTGCTCATCAACAAGGCGCTGGACGAGGGCAAGACAGTGCTCTTCGAGGGTGCGCAGGGCGTGCTTCTCGACATCGACTTCGGCACCTATCCATTCGTGACGAGCTCAAACCCGATCGCCGGCGGCGCCTGCACCGGCACCGGCGTCGGCCCCACGCGGATCAACTACGTGATGGGCGTCGCCAAGGCGTACACCACACGGGTCGGCGAAGGGCCCTTCCCCACGGAGCTCGACGACGAGGTCGGCGCGGCGCTCTGCGAGGTCGGCCACGAGTTCGGCACCACAACCGGGCGCAAGCGCCGCTGCGGCTGGCTCGACCTCGTCGCGCTCAAGTACGCCTGCCGGGTGAGCGGCATCACCCACCTGGCGATCACCAAGCTCGACGTGCTCACTGGTCTGCCGACGTTGAAGGTGTGCACCAAATACAAGGTCGGCAAGAAGCTCTTCGGCGAGTTCCCGCTGCACCAGACGGAGTTCCACCACGCCACCCCGGTGTATGAGGAGCTGCCCGGTTGGAGCGAGCCCATCAGCGGCGCGCTGCAATGGGGGCAGCTCCCCGAGACTGCGCGCGACTACATCAGTTTCATCAGCGAGTACACCAGGACCGAGGTGAAGCTCATCGCCGTCGGCCCTGGCCGCGACGAGACGATCGTGATGCCCTAGGCGGGGCGAAGGCCTGCGGCCGCGCCCCACCGGCCGGGCGCCTGATGCGCGGCACGCGTGAGAACCGCCGGCATCGGGAACGACCGGTGGCATGAGCGCAGACACACCGAGCGCCCGCAATTCTGACGATATCGACGACGCGCGCCGCGCGCCGGCGTTGTTCGTCGGTCACGGCTCGCCGATGAACTGCGTTGCCGACAACGTCTTCACGCGCGACATGCACGCGCTCGGCAGCACGCTGCCGCGGCCACGGGCGATCCTCGTCGTGTCGGCGCACTGGCTGACGAGGGGCACGTTCGTGACCGCCGACGCACGACCGGAGACGATCCACGACTTCTACGGGTTCCCGGAGGAGCTCTATGCGCTGCGCTACCCGGCGCCGGGGGCGCCGGAACTCGCGCAGCGCGTCGCCGCGGTGACCGGCGGCGTGGTGCAGCCCGCCCCGGGGCGCGGGCTCGACCACGCCGCTTGGATGGTCCTCCGCAGCATGTATCCGGCGGCCGACGTCCCAACGCTCGAGATGAGCCTCGACATGACGCTGAGTGAGCGCCGGCACTACGAGCTCGGCGCTCGCCTCGCACCGCTGCGCGACGAAGGCGTGCTGGTGATCGGCAGCGGCAACATCGTGCACAACCTGCACATCATCGACTGGAGCGAGGACGCGCCGACCGCCGACTGGGCACGGGAGTTCGATGCTTGGGTGCGCGACGCCCTTGCCGAGCGCCGTCACGAAGATCTGATCGACTACCTCGAGCGCGGCCCACAGGCACGCATGGCCGCGCCCACCGCCGACCACTACCTGCCGCTGCTCTATGCCGTCGCCCTGCAGCGGCCCGATGAGACCGTCACGACTGTGCACGAGAGCTTCCAGCACGCGACGGTCTCGATGCGCTGCGCGCAGTTCGGCTAGCCAAGCCCGCGTCGCGGCTACGTTCGTGTGCTCTCCGCCGTCTGCTCGGCGACCATCTCGACCGCGATGTCGGCGCTGTCGACGGCGACATCGGCGGTGGCCTCCGCCGGCGCGCCACCGAGGACGACGCCGTCGTCGCGCAGGCGGCGCAGCACGGTGAGCACGGCGAGACCCGCGGCCATCGTAGCGGCGCCGCCGGCGCCCATCGCCACGCGCGGGCCGAAGGCGGAGCTGAGCACGCCGGTCAGCGGCGCGCCGATCGGCGTGCTGCCGAGGAACGCCACCGCCCACAGCGCCATCACGCGGCCGCGCATACTGCCGATCGAGTGCAGCTGCAACAGCGCGTTCGTCGTCGAGACGAAGACGATGCCGGCGCCACCCATGAGCACCAACGCCGCCATCTCGAGGCGAAGCGTGCTCGCCACTGAAGCCAGCAGGCTGAACGCCCCGAACGCCACCGTCGCGACGACCAGCAGGCGATACGTCGGGCGCCGCCGGGCGGCCACCACCAAGGCACCGACGAGAGCTCCCACGCCCATCGCCGAGTAGAGCACGCCGTAAGCGCCGGGGCCGCGGTGAAAGACGTTCCTGGCCATCAGCGGCACGATCACGGAGAAGTTGTAGCCGAGCGCGCCGACGACGGCCATGAGCACCAGCGGGATGCGCAACTCGCGCGCGTGCCAGGCGTAGCGCAGGCCCGCGCGTATCTGCCCCCTGGCGCGCTTGACCAGCCCGCCACGCAGCAACTCCCCCGGCCGCATCGCCACCAGCGCCGCGATCACGAACAGGAACGAAGCGGCGTTGATGAGAAAGACGGAGCCGATGCCCGCCTCGGCGTGGCGCTCACCAGCGATCGCCATGAGCAGACCAGCGAGCGCCGGGCCGACGATGCGCGACGCGTTGATCGTGACGCTGTTGAGGCCGACGGCGTTGACGAGGTCGTCGCGCCCGACCATCTCCACCGCGAACGCCTGGCGCGTGGGGTTGTCGACGACGTTGATCGACCCCAGCACGAGCGCGCACAACCAGACCTCCCAGACGTGGACGGCGCCGGTCACGGTGAGCGCGCCGAGGACCACCGCCTGCATCGTCGCCGCCGTCTGCGTGACGATCAGCACGTGGCGCTTGTCGAAGCGGTCGGCGAGCACGCCACCCCAGGCGCCGAGCACGAGCACCGGCGCGAACTGCAGAGCCACGGTAATGCCGAGGTCGACGGCGCTGTGCGTCAAATGCAGCACCAGCCAGCCCTGCGCCGTCGCCTGCATCCAGGCGCCGGTGAGCGAGGCAAGCTGGCCGAAGAAGTAGAGCCGGTAGTTGCGGACGCGCAGCGAGCGGAAGGTACGTTGCGTGAGCGCGCTGAGCCTTCGGGTCAGCGCGCTCATCCATTTTACGCGAACCGCGGCGGAGATTTGGCGCGCCCTACGACCGACGGCGGTCTTCGCCCGCCTCCGGGCGCGCCTTGCCCCGCCGGTCGTCAACCTTGTGCGGGTGCAGCTCGACGTGCTCCTCGTCCGCCAGGCAGCCGTCGCCCATCGTCCGCGCGCTCGCCAGCGAGCGCGCGAGCAGCATGACGAGGTCGTCGTCGGGTCCCTGCAGCCACTCGCGCGTGCCACTCCCGGCCTTGGCTTCGACTTCGCGCCATGCATCGCCGTCGGCGAGCAGCAGATGTCGCAAGGGAATGCCTTCGGGGCCGCGGTTGTCGAGCAGCCAGCCGCGCACCTCTTCCTTGTTCTCGATCACGCCGTCGCGGCAGAAGGCGACGGTGCAGTTGGGCTCCTTGCCGAGATTCATCATGTTGGTGATGAACTTGGTCACGATCTCACATAGCTTCTGTTTGGGGAACTTGGGCTGGTACCCGTTGCTCAACGCCGGCCTCCTTCGCATGCTCGCCACGCTTATCGTACCCCGCGACGCCATCGGCGGCCAAAGAGATCGTGGGCGGGGCGCTCGCGTGCCGCGCCCCGCCCACTCCTCTCTCGCCCGACTTCCAGGGCCGAATGATCATGCAAAGTGCACACGAAGAGAAGCCGGCACAAATGGTGGGTATGTTGCCTATACGGACGACGCCGTGCCGGCGGGCGAGGCTGGAGGTGCTCAGCCGAGCCTCGCCCGCCGATAACAGGAGGAGAGGGAGAGCGGAGGAACGATGGGCGTGCAGTGTCACTACTGCAAGCGAGACTTGCCGGAACCCGGTGTGGACGTGATCGTCGAGTACATCGACTCGATCACCTACGAGCCCGTGCCCAGTTGCCAGGACTGCCGTATCGAGCGCGACCTGCCTTTCTTCCGCGTGCGTGACGATGAGAAGAAGAAGTAGGCCGTTTGGAAGGCGCTGAAGCAGTGCCGGTCAAGAGACCACGATGTGCGACGGGGGCGGCCTGATGGCCGCCCCCGTCGCACATCGCTACTTCCCGATCAGGTGCGGGATCAACGTGCCGAGGGCGTAGCCGCCGGCAGCCGACGCCGTGCCCACCACCACGACCTCGACCACGCTGCGCAACAGCTTCATCCTGGCCAGCCGGCCCTTGACCACGCCGATCACGAAGAGGACGAGCACCGTGAGCACGACCGAGAGCACAAACGCCGGCTTCACGCGGAGGAAGAGGTAGGGGCCGAGCGGCACGAGCGACGCGACCATGTACGAGAGACCCATCGCCAGTGAATCCTTGACCAGGCTCCCGTGCGGCTCGGCGCTGAGACCAAGCTCCTTCTCGACCATCGTGTTCACCCACGAGCGCTCGCTGGTCGTGATCTTGTCGGCCACGATCTCCGCGTCCTCCGGTGCCAAGCCCTCTGCCTTGAAGAGCAGCGCGATCTCGTCGCGCTCGATCTCGGGGATGGCGGCGATCTCCTCGAGCTCATCGCGAATCGCCGCCTGCTGCACCTCGGCTTCGGACTTGCCGGAGAGGAACTCGCCGGCGCCCATCGAGAGCGCGCCGGCGAACGCCTCGGCGGCGCCGGCGATGACGACGATCTTGCTGTTGGCCGTGCCGCCGGCGACGCCCGAGACGACGCCGAGCGGCACGAGCAAGCCGTCGAGACTGCCGAACATGAACTGGCGCACGCGCGAGACGTGCGCGATGCGCTCCTTCTCGGCGAAGAGCTTGGCGGGGTCGAAAGCGCGCCGCTTCTCGGCGAGTTCGACGGCGCGCTCAGGCGTCAGCTCCGGCGTCTGCTCCGCTGCCGGCACCGGCGTCCGCTCTGGTGCCGACGGCGCCGTGGACGCGATGTGCTTGTCGGTGTGGTCGGCGATGATCCCCCCGGGGGGTGGCTGACGTGGCTCGGCAGCATGCTACTCCTCGGGGTCGCGGCTGACCACGGCCGGGGTGATGCTTTCTCCCGTGATGGGTGGCGGATCGGCGACGGGTGGCGGCGCCCGTCGCCGACTTCATTGCCCGCCATCCCGCCCGCGGGTAGACTTGGTGGCCGTGTGATCTGGAGTGCAAAGGAGGGCGCATGCGAGTGCTCGTTGTCGGCGGTGGCGGTAGAGAGCATGCGCTCGTCCATTCGTTTGCTGCGTCCAGGCTCGCGACACAGGTCTTCTGCGCACCCGGCAACGCCGGCATCGCCGCCGAAGCCGACTGCGTCGACGTCGGCGGCGACGACCTGCCCGGTCTGCTCGCCTTCGCCAGGAGAGAGCGCATCGACCTCACCGTGATCGGCCCCGAGACGCCGCTTGTCGCCGGCATCGCCGACCGCTTCACCGACGACGGTCTGCTCGTCTTCGGCCCCAACGCCAGGGCAGCGCAGCTCGAGGGCAGCAAGCTCTTCGCCAAGCAGGTGATGGAGGACGCCGGCGCGCCGACCGGCCGCTACCGGCGTCACACGACCGTCGCCGGCGCCTTCGCCGATCTCGACGAACAGGCGGACTACCCGATCGTGGTCAAGGCCGACGGCCTCGCCGCCGGCAAGGGCGTGCTCATCTGCATCGACAGGGACGAGGCACGCGACGCAGTCGAAGCGTGCCTCGTCGAGAAGCGTTTCGGCGACGCCGGCGACGCCATCCTCATCGAGGAGTTCCTGCAAGGCTCCGAGGTCTCGTTGCTGGCGCTCTGCGACGGCAAGACCGTGGTGCCGATGGCGCCGGCACAAGACTACAAACGCATTTTCGCCGACGACGAAGGCCCGAACACCGGCGGCATGGGCAGTTACTGCCCGGTACCCGGGTTCGGGCCCGACGTCGTCGAGCGCGTCATCGCCGACCGCTTCCAGCCCGTACTCGACGCCCTGCGCCGGCGCGGCGTCGAGTACCGCGGTGTTCTCTACGGCGGCCTTATCGTCACCGCGCAGGGCGTCAAGTTGCTCGAGTTCAACTGCCGCTTTGGCGACCCCGAAACGCAGGCGATCCTGCCGCGGCTCGACTCCGACCTGCTCGAACTGTGCCTGGCCGCCGCGAACGGCGAACTCGCCGGTGTGCCGGTCGCCTGGAAGCCGCAGCAGTGCGTCACCGTGGTGATGGCGTCGCGCGGCTACCCGGCGACGAGCTCCAAGGGTGACGTGATCACCGGCTTGGCGGAGGCGGCGGCCGAGCCCGGCGTGACCGTCTATCACGCCGGCACGGCGCCTAAGGACGACCACGTTGTCACCGCCGGCGGCCGCGTGCTCGCCGTCAGCGCGCTCGGCAACGACTTCGCCGCGGCGCGCGACGCGGCGTACGCCGGCATCGCGCACATCCGCTTCGACGGCATGCAGTGCCGGCCCGACATCGCCGAGCGCGCCGTGCGCGCCGAGCAGGGCAGGCTCCGTCTCTTCCCGGTCGGACTGGCCGGATGACCGACGTTTCCACAGGGAGGCGACCGTGGTGAACCGCACCAGCCCGGAGGTGGAGGCGATCCTCCAGGGCATCGAGCTCGAGCCGACCCTCGTCGGCATCGTGATGGGCAGCGAGTCCGATCGCGAGGTGATGCAGGCGGCGGTGAAGGAGCTCGAAGAGCGTCACATCAAGCATGAGATCAGCGTCATCAGCGCGCACCGCGACCCGGAGAAGGTCGCCCACTACGCCAAGACGGCGCAACAGCGCGGACTCAAGGTGATCATCGCCGGCGCCGGCAAGGCCGCGGCGCTGCCCGGCGTGATCGCCAGCTATACCGAGCTGCCGGTCATCGGCGTGCCGATCAAGACCGGCGATCTCGGCGGTCTCGACTCGCTGCTCTCGATCGTGCAGATGCCGCCCGGCGTGCCCGTCGCCTGCGTGGCGATCAACGGCGCCCGCAACGGCGCCATCCTCGCCGCCAGGATCCTCGGCAAGTAGCGCGGATGGCAGCGTCGAGCCGAACAGTGCAGACGAGCCGCCGGAGTGCCGGCAAACACACCCGCTGGAGCGCCGGTGTCGTCGACCGCGAGCGCCGCGACCGTCGCCGCCACGCGCTCATGGTGCTCGCGTTCTGTGTGAGCGCCGTCATCGCCGGCGTGGCCGGCGGCGCGATCTTCATGAAGTGGGGCGTGCCGGCACTGCCCGACAGCATCTTCACCCACCTGCATTCGCTGATGGTCTCGATCCAGCACTTTCTCGACAAGCTGATCCCGTAGGCCGGGCACGCACGAAAGGACGGCGATGCCCGACTGTACCCAGTGTGGCAAACCGCTCGCCGATGACGCGGCGTTCTGCAGCGCCTGCGGGGCGCCGGTCGTCCCGACCGGCGCCGGCACGGGCGCTCCGTCCGCCGCCGCCCCGGGCGTCCCGTCCGACGCCGCCCAACCCGCCGGCGCCAAGCCTGGCGCCAACATCGTCATGATCACGGCTCTTGCCGTCATCGCGATCGGCATCGTCTTCGTCGCCACCCGCCATTCCGGCACCGCCGGAACTCCGCCAGGCGGAGCGCAGGATCTCTTGCAGATGCAGCAGACTTCAGCCGAGGGCAGCGCCGTCGAAGACGGCATCCGCACGATCCACGAGGGCATCTATAAGTGGTCCGTCGACAACGGCAATAGGTTTCCGCCCGAGACTGAAGTCCGCCCGGATGGCGGTGTCGGCACGGAAGTCGACAACTGGCCGGCGAACCCCTTCACCGGCCAGCCGATGACTTCGGGGAGCGGCCCAGGCGACTTCACCTACACGGTGCGCGCCGACAGCACCATGTTCCAGCTGACGGGCCACATGTCGACCGGCGACTTCACGGTACCCTGAGAGCGCCCGCCGCGATGTCTCCGCCGGCGGGTGCCGATGTGAGAGAATCGACAGGCAGCTGAGAACACTCGCGCCGCCCAGGGCGGCCGGCACGGCGACGGAGGGCAATCCATGATCGAACGGTACTCGCTCCCTGAGATGAGCAGCCTCTGGACCGAAGAGGCCAGGATGCGCTGCTGGCTGCAGGTCGAGATCGCCGCCGTGCGCGCCTGGGCCAAGCTGGGCAAGGTGCCGGCCGAGGCGGTCGCCGAGATCGAGTCCAAAGCTAGTTTCGACGCCGAGCGCGTGGCCGAGATCGAAGCGACGACCAACCACGACGTGATCGCCTTTCTCACGAACGTCGCCGAGTACGTCGGCGACGCGAGCAAGTACATCCACTACGGCATGACGAGCTCGGACATGCTGGACACCGGATTGGCGCTACAGCTCAAGGCCTCCGGCGACCAGCTGCAGCGCGACCTCGTCACGCTCGGCACCGTACTCAAGCGTCGCGCCCTCGAGTTCCGCGACACGGTGCAGGTCGGGCGCACGCACGGCATCCACGCCGAGCCCATCACCTTCGGCATGAAGCTCGGCCTCTGGGCCTTCGAGGTGGCCCGCCATCTCGAGCGCGTGCGTCGCGTCACCGACGGCGTCAGCGTCGGCAAGATCAGCGGCGCCGTCGGCGCCTACGCCAACATCGACCCGCGCGTGGAGCAGATGGTGTGCAAGGAGCTCGGCCTCACGAGCGAACCGATCAGCAACCAGATCGTGCAGCGCGATCGCCACGCCGCGTTCCTGAGCTGCCTGGCGATCGTCGGCGCCTCGATCGAGAAGTTCGCCACCGAGGTCCGCCACCTGCAGCGCACCGAGGTGCGCGAGGTCGAGGAGGCCTTCGGCAAGGGGCAGAAGGGCTCCTCAGCGATGCCGCACAAGCGCAATCCGATCCTCAGCGAGCGCATGGCCGGCATGGCGCGCGTGCTGCGCGGCAACGCTCTCGTCGGCATGGAGAACGTGGCGCTCTGGCACGAGCGCGACATCAGCCACTCCAGTGCGGAGCGCGTCGTGCTGCCCGACTCGTGCATCCTGCTCGACTACATGCTGCAGAAGTTCACGAAGCTGGTCGACACGCTCGTCGTCGACGCCGCGCGCATGAGCGCCAACCTCGACCTGAGCTGCCGGCTCGTCTTCAGCGAAGCTGTGCTGCTCGCCCTGATCGACAAGGGGATGCTGCGCGACGACGCCTATCGCGTGGTGCAGGAGTCGGCGATGCGGGCGTGGCGGGAGCAGGTCGATTTCGGCGAGCTGATCAAGGCCGACGAGCTCGCCCGCTCCGTGCTCAGCGAGGCCGAGATCGACGCGGCGATGGACCCGCGGCGCCACTCCGTCGGCCGCGACGCGATCTTCGCCCGGGTCGAAGCGCTGACGTTCTGATACCATTTCCGCAAGGCGTGCGCAGTCTGCGTACCCATCGAACGCGGCGGAGGGAGGAGCATGGCCAACTGCACCAAGTGCGGCGAGCCGCTGAAAGAAGACGCCTGGGTCTGCGGCAAGTGTGGTGCACAGGTGGCGCTCGCGCAGCCCAAGCCCCGCGACGAGTCGCAAGGCTACTCCGCCTACTACTCGGGATCGGACGTCACGCCCCCGCCCGAGCTGAAGGCCACGGGTTCCGCCCAGGCGACGAAGGGCGGCCTCTCGCGCGGCTCCTGGATTATCGTCGGCGTGGGCCTGGCGATCGTGCTCGCCATCTTCGTGGCGTGGTTCTTCTTCCTATAACGCGGGCGCCGACAACTTCATCGGCATCTGGGTGCCGGCCGACGACAACGACGGCCTATTGCTCAAGATCGAGGGCACACCCATCGCCGGCGCGACGGCGAGAGTGACGAACCAGACCACGGAGCTCAAGCGCGCCGGCTCGGTCGTGGTATCTCCGACGCCGTGGCGGCGCGCGGCCGCAGCCGCTTGCGCGCCTACTGCGCCTTGAGCGACTGCGCAGCCTTTTCGAGCACCGGCGCGATGCTGTTCCAGTGGTCGGCGCGCGCCTGCAGCCAGAGCATGTAATACCGCTCACCCTTGAAGAGCACGTACGCCCTCACCTTGAAGGCCGTGCCGCTCATCGTCTGCTGGTACACGTCGGAGACGAAGCCCGGGATGCCGCTGATAGTCACCGCTGCGAGCGCCGCCGCCGGCTTGGCCGGCGCGGCGCTCGATGAAGGCGACGGGCTCGGCGATGACGACCCACTGAAAGGGTTGTGCGGCGGCGCCGACGCCGGCCAGAGCATCTTGGCGACGACGCCCTTGAGCGGGCCCAGATCCTCCGGCTTGAAGGCACTCCCCGACTGCAGCACCGCCACTTCGATGCCGTCCACCAGCCGTCCGTTGATGCGCGCGCCGTCTCGGTCGAAGAAGCCCGCAGAGTAGAGCACGACCGCGTGTGACAGCGGCGCCAGGCTCTTGCTGTTGGTCTTGCTGAGCCGGTTGTCGAGCTTGAGGGAGATGCCCCATTGCGCGTTGGTGAAGGCGCGCGTGTTCTCGTGGGTGAGGGCGCGAACGACGAAGTAGATGATCGCCGCCGCGACGACGGCGACGATGAGCACGACGATTACGCGGTCCCAGCGTGGTCCGCCGCGCCGCCGCCCACGATGCTTGTCCGCGCGGCGCGGCGCATCGAGCCTGTAGTTGGGCTGGTCCAGATCGCTGTCGTACACCCTGCTCTCCCCTCGTCGGCGTCATCCTCTCACGGGGAGCGGGCAGAGGGAAGCGGCGGCGAACTGTCGCCGTGCGAACCGCGCGGGGTCAGCCCTTGTCGGTCACGATCCCGCGCATCAGCGAGCACTTGTCGGCCGCTGAGCACCACTCCGCGCAGCCGAGGCCGAACTTCGGATTGTCGATCACATCGCCGCAACCGGCACAGCGGCGGCGCTTGTCGTCCTTGAAGAACTCGACCGACTCGCCGCAGGCCGGGCAAGCGACTTCGAAGATGTCCTCCGGCGTCCAGTTGCTCCGGTCCTGGCCGGGGCAGCGCCTCACTTCCATCGTCGCCTCCTTTGCGGTCGTCCTCGCACGGTGTCGCGTGGTCTGAACTTTCCCCCGTCCGAATGGTGCAAACACCCGCGTGAGGAGCCTGTTTGCCGGCGAAGGCTCTGCATGTACGATTGTCAACGCAGAGGAGCGCCCGCCGGACATCACCCCGACGACATGAGGCGGATTCGGAACGGGCTTCATCAGGAGGAAAACGATGGACGAGTCGACCACCGGACCCGTCAACTCGGAGGGTCCGCCCGAAGAGGAGCCGGCAGCGGCCGGGCCCGCGGCCGATGAGCCGACGGCCGCACAACCGGCGGCCGAAGAGCCGACAGCCGCAGATCCGGCAGCGATGGCCCCGGCGGCCGAGGGTGCCGTGCCGCCGCCGGTCGGGTCGCCCGTGCCGACGATCGCCACGGGCGGCGGCGGCACAAAGATGTCAGGCAAGACGATCCTCATCGGCATCGTCGCGATCGTCATCATCGCGGTCGCCGTGTGGTTCTTCGCCTTTCGCAGCAGCGGGATCGGCGACAAGTTCGTCGGCACCTGGGTGCCGATCGACCTCAGCAACGGCGGCGGGGGCATGGTCATCAGCAAGGGCGGCAGCGTCTTCAACGTGGCGATGATGAACGACACCGGCGGCACCGATGCCACGCTCACGGGCAAGCTCAAGGGCGACACGCTCGAACTCACTCTCCCCGCCGAGATCGCCGTGATTGCCGGCAACACGACGATCACGGCGACCTACGTCAAGCAGACCGATCACCTGATGCTGAAGATCGTCGGCGGCGGCAATGACCAGACGATGGAGTTCAAGCGCGCCGCGAGCATTCCGACCACTTCGCCGAGCGCGAACCCGACGTCAGTGCCGAGCGCCACGCCGGACGCGCAGATCGACCTCGAGATCAGGACGTCGACCGATATGGTCGCGTCGGCGCTCGACATGTACGCGTCCGACAACAGCGGCACGTATCCGCCGATGGCCGATCAAGCCACGCTGGGCAACTATGTCAACCCGTGGCCGACGAACCCCGTGACCGGCGCCCCGATTGCCGACAGCTTGAGCGTCGGCGATTTCAGCTACACCGTAATGGCCAACAACATCGGTTATGTACTGGCCGGCCATCTCAGCGACGGCACCGACTACTTGGTCAACGGCGGATCGGCTTCGTCCGCGTCGCCATCGCCCGTGAATTGATCTGACGTTGCGCTGCACGCGGATCGCCGGTCGTGGCTATTGACCTGATGTCGCGCTGCACGCGGATCGCAGGTCGTGGCTGGATGCGTGAGCGGCGGTGCCAAGGCGCCGCCGCTCACGCGTTGCGTTGCCGGTCTGCGCGGGCATGATGCCCTCATGAAGGCGATCCGCGTACACGAGTTCGGCGGGCCGGAGGTGCTGCGCCTCGAAGAGGCGCCCGAACCGGAGGCCCGCGCCGGTCAGGTCCTCGTCGACGTTCGCGCCATCGGCGTGAACCCCGTCGACACGTACGTGCGCGCCGGCCTCTACGCGACCGCTCCGGCGTTGCCGTACACGCCGGGGTCGGACGCGGCGGGCATCGTCGTCGCCGTCGGCGACGGCGTGCGCCGCGTCGCGCCCGGTGACCGCGTGTACATCGCCGGCTCGCTGACCGGCGCCTACGCCGAGCGCGCGCTGTGCTCCGCTGCCCAAGTGCACCCGCTGCCCGATGCGCTCAGCTTTGCGCAAGGCGCCGCGATCGGCGTGCCGTACGCGACGGCGTACGCGGCGCTGTTCCAGCGCGCCGGCGCCGTTGCCGGCGAAACGGTGCTCGTGCACGGCGCCAGCGGCGGCGTCGGCACTGCGGCCGTTCAGATCGCCGCCGCCGCCGGCCTTGTAGTGATCGCCACGGCCGGCAGCGAAGACGGACGGCGCCTCGTCGCTGCGCTCGGCGCCGCCCACGTGCTCGACCACAGCGACGCCACCCATCTCGACGCGGTGCGCGCGCTCACCGGCGGCGGCGCCGATGTGATCGTCGAGATGCTTGCGAACGCGAATCTCGGCCGGGACCTCGGCGCGCTGGCGCCGGGCGGGAGGGTCGTGGTCGTCGGCAGTCGCGGCACGGTGGAGATCGACCCCCGCGACCTGATGCGGCGCGACGCCGAGGTGCTCGGCATGCTGCTCGGCAACCGGACGGCCGATGAGCTTGCGGCGATCCACGACGCCCTCGGCCCTATGTTGGCCTCCGGCACGCTCGTGCCGGTCGTCGGCCGCGAGCTGCCGCTCGCCGCGGCGGCGCGCGCTCACACGGAGATCATGGAGCGCAACGCGCGCGGAAAAATCGTGCTGACCCCCTATCCGCGCGGCGACTCGCCGCTGGCCCGCTCCTCTACTCGTTCGATCGTCGCCAGCCAGGCCCGGCGTCCGCCCGACCCAAGATGCGAGTTGAGCCGCGCGGGGTCGATCGACACGACCTGCCAGCCGGAACCGCCGAACGTCGCCCTGATCTCGGCCTGCGTGACACGCCGCGGCCCGCCCTCGCCCTTCTCGTGCTCGCTGAAGCACAGCATGAAGTAGCGCCCGCCGGGCCGCAGCACTGCGGCGAGACTCGCCGCCCACGCGGTGCGCTCGTCGTCGTCGAATGTGTGGAAGAGGCCCGAGTCGACGACCGTGTCGAAGCTGCGGCCGAGATCGGCAAGGCGGAGCGCGTCGCCGACGCGAAAGTCGACCGCGAGACCGCGCTCGTGGGCCTTGATCCTTGCCCGCTCGATCGCCGCCGGCACGAAGTCGATACCTACCGCCTCGTGCCCGCGTGAGGCCAGAAACAACGCGTTCTCGCCGGTGCCGCAGCCCGCGTCAAGCACGGCGCCACGGATCTCGCCGGCCTCGGCGAGACGGACGAACTCGGCCTGCGGTCTGCCGATGTCCCACGGCGGCGTGCCCTCGTAGGCCGCCGTGAAGTGCGAGGACGGCACGACGATCCTTTCAGAGTCCGCGGCGGCGCTCAGTCGACGGGTTCGAAGTCCTCCACGCCGGCGCCGCAGTCGGGGCAGACCCAGTCGTCGGGCAGGTCCTCGAAGGCCGTTCCGGGCTCGACGCCCGCGTCGGGGTCGCCCTCTTCCGGATCGTAGATGTAGTCGCACAGAGTGCAGCGCCATTTCGCCATGGTGGCCTCCTGTTCGTCGCTTTCGGCGGCGTCGCCAACGACACCGCGAGCAAGGTACCACACTGCGCGCCCCTGGAAACGTTGCTTGCTCCAGCGCCAAGGCCCGACGATTGCATCCCCTTTATGCAGCCGCCGCCTGCGCTGTCTAGCCGCTGATCGGCGCCTCGACCGGGTAGCCGCGCTGCTCCCAGTAGCCTTTGGCGAGCCTGTCGACGAGCTCGATACGCGTCACCCACTTGACGCTCTTGTAGCCCATCTGCGCGGGCACGACGAGACGCAGCGCGCCGCCGTGATCGTCGGGTAGGGGCGCGCCGTCGAGCGTGTCGGCGAGCAACACCTGCGGGTTCTTGACCTCGTCGATGCCCAGGTTGTCGAAGTACTCGCCGCCGAGCGCGTGGAAGTTGACGAACGTGGCGCCGGCGAGCGGCTTGGCTTGCTCGATCAAGGTCCACGGCTGCACGCCGCCCCATGTGACGCTGTCGACCGTCCAACCCTCGACGCAGTGGAAGTCGACGGTCTCGTCACCGCGCTTGAGCTTCTGCCATCCGGTCCAGTCGAGATGCAGCGGCTGCTCGACCATGCCGTCGACGTCGATCACCCACTGCTCCGGCGGGATGTGCGGTATCGACTCGACGTTGTTGAGCGGCCAGTGACGGAAGATGCCGTTGCCGCTGCCACTGGAGCCGCTGCCGCCGCCGATCTCCTTGAAGAAGCCGATCACGGCGGCGAGGCCGGCGGCGAACGCGCCGCCCATTATCAGGAACCGCCGACGGCTGTAGCGCGTCCGGTGCCGCGGTGTCGGCGATCCGCCCATCTCGGTCATCGTGTGCCCTGCTTTCGCTCGAAGTGTGTCCAGACGAGTGTTCCCCGCGACGGCATTCGCCCACCAGCGTTGGTAACGGTTTGCCGGGCACCGCGGGCGGCGGCTTGGTAGCGAGCGCACTGGCAGCGAGCGGCGCGGCGGCGGACCCTACTGCTTGAACCGGCTCAGCAGAACCTTGAACTGCGCCAGCGGTCCTGCCGACCAATCGGTGTGGTCGTTGGCCCAGCCTTCGAGATCCTTGAAGAGGGGGCTCGAGTTGGCGGTGCCGTGGCCGAGCACGTTGGCGTCGCTGATGTGGTACCTGGCCTGAAGCCAGGTGACGAGCGCGAGGCCGGCGTCGATCTGTTTCCTGCGCGCCATGATCTGTTGCTCTGCGGTGCTGCCGCCCTCCTGCACGAACTCGATGCCGATCGCGTAGCGATTCAGTCCGATCGTGTGCCGGCCCATCACGTCGAGCGGCAACAGCTGGTAGATCGTGCCGTCCTTGTCGATCACGAACTGCGAGACCACACCGGGGAGCTCGCCGCGATTGGCGGCGTTGCTCACGAACACCGCGCGCGCACCGGCGTACGTGCTGCCGGCCGTGTAGTGCAGCACGATCACCTTGGGATCGAGACGCCAGGTCGATACGCCGTAGTGGCGCCGCGAGTAGGCCGCCGTCTGCTGCTTGCGCTGGTCGCTGAAGGGGATCGGATCGTAGACGATCGGCGGCTCGCCGGCGACGTGGGTCGGGATCGCCGACGGCGAGGCGCTCGCGTGAGCCGTCGGCGATGGACTGCTTCTGGCGTGCGGGGTGGCACTGGCGTGCGCGCCGGCGCTCGGGCCGGCACTCGGTCTTGCTGCGGTACTCACCGACGGGCTCGCGGCAATCGTCGGCCATGGCCCGGGGTGACCGCGGCGCGCATGGACGATCCACGTGGTGACCAGCGCAGCGGCGAGCGCCACGACGACGAACACGAGCGCCGCGCGGCGTTGATGGTGGGCGCGGGCGCGCGCCTTGGCGCGCACCCGCGCCCGGCTCTCGTCATCCACGACTGACTCTCATCGAGACCTGACGACTTGCTTCCGCCGCCGGCTACTGGTTCTCGAGCAGCTCATCCTCGTTGACGTCGCGCACGACGCGGGCCGGCACGCCGATCACGAGCTTGCGCGCCGGCACGTCGCGCGTGACCACGGCGCCGGCGGCGACGAACGCCTCTTCGCCGATCTCGATGCCGGGCAGCAGCAGGGCGCCGCCGCCAACGCGCGCGCCGCGATGAATGGTGGCGCCCCTCTCGAGCGCGTGGCGCTTCTCGGTGCGCCCCATGAAGTTGTCGTTGGTCGTCTGCACCGCGGGCGCGATGAAGACGTGATCCTCGATCGTCATGTACGCCGTGATGTAGGCGTTCGACTGGATCTTGGTGAAGTCGCCGATCGTCGTGTCGTTCTCCACGCACGTGCCGCGGCCGATGACGACGCGCTCGCCGAGCACGCAGCGCTCGCGCACGCTGGCGAGGTCGCCGATGATACACCCCGGACCGAGCTGCACACTGCGGTAGAGGATCGCGCCGGTGCAGACGACCGATCCGGCGCCGAGCCGCAGTGGCTGGAGCTCGCCGCGCTCGGCGGTGCTCGTCGGCGAGAGCGACGGTACCTTGCCGAGCACGGCGTGGTCCTGGATGAAGCAGCCGGGGCCGATCTCGGTGTCGTCGTAGACGACCACGTTGGCGCCGAAGGTGACGCCCTCGCCGATCTTGACGTGCTCACCGAGCAGGAGGTTGTGGCCGCGTTCGGATGGGCGCATGTGCAGTCTCCTCATCTCAGCCGGCTTCGCCGGCGAGGTCGGCGGTCTTCACCGGCTGACCACCGTTTCGGAGGGAGCGCTCCATCGCGTCGAGAACGCGCACGACGTTGAGCCCGTCGCGTCCGTCGCTCAGCGGCTGCTTGCCTTCGCGGATGCACTGCACGAAGTGCTGGCACTCGATCTTCAGCGGCTCTTCGCTGCTGATCTTCGGGATGTGGATGTCGCCGAAGCGCAGTGTGACGAACTCGCCGTAGTCCTCGAACTTGGCGCGCGTGGTCGTCGCGCCCTTTTCGTAGACGGTCACCTTGCGGTCGGTCTCCATGTCGTCGAAGACGACCATCTTGTCGGAGCCGACGACCGTGATCTTGCGCGACTTGTGCGGGTCGAGCCAGCTCACGTGCAGGTGGCCGATCATGCCCGACGGGTACTTGATGTAGCCGAAGACGACGTCTTCGACGCCGTCCTGCAGGTAGCATTCGCCGCGCGCCGAGACCTCCTCCGGATCCTCGCCTGTGAGGTAGTTGATCACGGAGATGTCGTGCGGGCCGAGACTCCAAAGGGCGTTCTCGTCGGCCCGCACCTTGCCCAGGTTGAGCCGGTTGGCATAGATGTAGAACGTCTTGCCGAGCTCGCCGGCTTCGAGCAGTTCCTTGACCTTACGCACGCCGGGGTGGTACTCGAGAAGGTGGCCGACCATGAGCAGCCGCCGGTTGTCGGCGGCCGTGCGGACGAGGTCCTCGGCCTCGGCCGCCTTGAGCGCCAGCGGCTTCTCCACGAACGCGTGCTTGCCTGCCTCGAGCACCGCCTTGCCGAGCCGGTAGTGGGTCGGCACGGACGTCGCCACGACGATCGCATCGAGGCTCGCGTCGGCGAGCAGCTCGTCAAACCTCTCGGTCACGGTCGTGTTCGGGAACTGCGCGCGTGCCTTGTCGAGGTTGCCGGCGTCGAGGTCGCAGGCGTAAGCGAGCTCGGCATCAGGCAAACGGTCGAAGTTGCGCGCGAGGTTGGGGCCCCAGTAGCCGAAGCCGACCACACCGACACGGATCTTGTCAGTCAACACTGTCTCCTAGAGTTTCCACACGTTGCCGTCGTTGGCGATGCCGGCCGTGGCGTTGCGAAAGTCAACGACGAGCTGCGCGTGGCGCACGACCTCGCGGTAATCGATCGACGAGTGCGCCGTGACGATCAGCACGGCGTCGTAACCGGCGAGTACTTCGAAACCGTTGAGCTCGACCGACTTGAGGCCGAACGCCGGCAGTTCGGGCACAAATGGATCGTGGTAGGCGACTATGGCGCCGTGCCCTTCGAGGTTGCGGATGACCTTGAGCGCCGGCGATTCGCGCAGGTCGTCGATGTCGGCCTTGTAGGCCACCCCGAGCACCAACACCTTGGCGCCGTTGAGACTCTTCTGGCGCGTGTTGAGCGCGCGGTGGACCTTCTCCACGCAGAAGTACGGCATGTTCTCGTTGACCTTGCCGGCGAGTTCGATGAACTCCGTCCAGAAGTCGAACTCGCGTGCCTTCCAGCTGAGGTAGAAGGGATCGATCGGGATGCAGTGGCCGCCAAGGCCGGGACCCGGTTGAAAGCGCATGAAGCCAAAGGGCTTGGTGGCGGCCGCGTCGATGACCTCCCACATGTCGATCTTCATGCGGTCGCAGAGCATCGCCAGCTCGTTGACGAGGGCGATATTGACGCTGCGGAAGATGTTCTCGAGCAGCTTGGTCATCTCGGCGACTTCGGGCGTGGAGACCGGTACCACGTGGTCGAGCGCCCGACTGTAGATCTCGACCGCCTTGGCCGTGCAGGCGGGCGTCAGCCCGCCGAGCACCTTGGGGGTCGTCTTCGTGGTGAAGTCGGTGCGGCCGGGATCGACCCGCTCCGGTGAGAAGGCGAGGAAGAAGTCGACGCCGGCCGTGAGCCCGGAGCCCTGTTCGAGCAGCGGCGCGAGCTCCTCACGCGTCGTGCCCGGATACGTGGTGCTCTCTAGGGTGACGAGCTGGCCGCGCCGCAGGTACCCGGCCAGCTTGGCCGTCGCCTCCTTGACCAGCGTCAGATCGGGCTCGCGGTTGGCGTTGAGCGGCGTCGGCAGGCAGATGATCACCGCGTCGCATGTCGAGGTCGCGGCGTAGTCGGTCGTCGCCGCGAGGCGCTTGGCGGCGACCATCCTCTTCAGCGCCGCGCTGTCGACGTCGCCGATGTAGCTCGCGCCGGCGTTGATCTGGTCGCAGCGTTCGGGCGCCGCCTCCACGCCGACGACCTCGACGCCGGCCTCGGCAAACACCATCGCCAACGGCAGACCCACGTAGCCCATTCCGATGATCGCGATCTTCACTGTGGCGACTCCATGGTTGGTGGCCCGTGCGGGAGTCCTAGATTCTATCATCCGAGCGCGAAGCGGCGCCGCGCGTTGGCGCACGGCGTGCCGACGCAGATGTCGGCGGTCATCGCCGCGAGATCCCAGATCACGTGCGCCGTCTCGCCGATGGCGCGGCCGATCTCGCGGTTGCTGCCCGTGGCTTCGATGGCGAGGAAGGCGGTGCTCATGCCCTCGTTCCGCTCAAGCGAGGCTCCGCCGACCGCCGTCAGCCACCGACGGAGTCGCGCAGCACGGCGACGATGCGCTCGCCGGCGTCACCCTCGCCGTAGTACGGCTCCCGGGTGTGCCCGGGAGCCGCCGCAGCGAGGGCCGCGGCGAGCGCGCCGGGGTCGGCGCCGACGAGAACGTTCCAGCCCGACTCGAGCGTCTCCACCCACTCGCTCGTGTCGCGCATCGTCACGCACGGCGTGCCGAAGAAGTACGCCTCCTTCTGCATGCCGCCGGAGTCGGTGGCGACGACGCGCGCGTTCTTGACCAGCGCCAGCGACTCGAAGTACCCGACCGGCGGCAAGACGACCACGTTCGGCCCGAGGAGCCGCTCGAGGCCGAAGCGCGCGATGCTCGCTCGCGTGCGCGGGTGGGCGGGGAAAACGACACGCTCGTCGAGCTCGCCGAACACGCCGAGCAGCGCCGCCAGGCGCTGCTCGGAATCGACGTTGACCGGCCGGTGCAGCGTCGCCATAACGTACTCACCCGCGCTCACGCCAAACCGGCTGAGCGCGCGCTCCTCGACCTCCGGTGTCAGCGCGCGCTCAGCGAGGTCGAACATCACGTCGCCGACCTTGTGCACGCCGTGTTCGATGCCTTCGCGGCGCAGGTTGGCGACCGCCGTGTCGGTCGGACAGAACAGGATCGTCGCGACATGGTCGGCGACGACACGGTTGACCTCCTCCGGCATGCGCCGGTCGAACGAACGCAGGCCGGCTTCGACGTGCGCCACCGGCACGCAGAGCTTGGCGGCGGCCAGCGCCCCCGCCAGGGTGGAGTTGGTGTCGCCATACACGAGCACTGCGCCGGGCCGCAGCTCGACGATCGCCTTCTCGATGCCGATCAGCATGTGCGCCGTCTGCTCGGCGTGCGAGCCCGAGCCGACACCGAGCGAGATATCCGGCTGCGGCAGGTCGAGCTGGTCGTAGAAGATGCCGGCGAGCTCGTGGTCGTAGTGCTGGCCGGTGTCGAGCAGCACCTCGTGGAAGTGCGCGCGCACCAGCGCCGAGACGACCGCGCACTTGATGAACTGCGGCCGGTTGCCGACGACGGTGAGCAGGGTGGGCCTGGACATGGCGCCAGTCTAACGGACGCGGCGGGCCCGTGCAGCCTGCGGTGTCGGTCCGTCGACGGCGCGGTACAATGGCGCCATGACCGCCTACAGCGAACACTACGTCGAATCGCTGCCGGCCGACCTCGACCGGTTCCTCGACAACTTCTTCGCGAAGAAGGGCTGGCGGTCGGAGATCGAGTACGACGCCGCCGCCGCCCGGCTCTGCCTGCGCCTCAGCCTCGCCGACATGCGGCTTACCGCCGACGACCGCTTCTTCTCGCTTGTGGAGTACTACGTGCGTGCGCAGCGGCTCTTCCTGCGCGAGAACGGCGGCGTGCAGCTGCAGTGCCGGCTGATCGCCGCCGACGGCACCGACCTCACGCCGCAGCTCCAGAGCCGCGGCGCCACGCACCTCGACGACGAAGCTCAAGGTTCGCGCATGCGGCGACGGCTGGCGTGGCTCGGGTTCCGCCGCCGCTTCGCCCGCCGGCTGCTCCCCGGTTCGCTGCTCTGGGGCGCCGCGATCGGTGTGCTCGTCCTCGTGCTCCACATCCCTCTGCCGATCACGATACTCCTGTGCTTCAGCGCCGTGCTCGTCCAGGCGGCGGCCATACAGTTCACTTTCACGCGACGCCGGTAGACGCGGCGATGCCGCCCGGCGACTCATACGCTGACATGCCCGGCGGCTTCGACCCGGATCAGACCATGCTGACGGTCCTCGAGTGCCTGCGCCTGCTGCAGGAGGCCGACACCGTCGAGCGTGTGCTCGAGACGATCACCGGTGCGGCATGCGCGGCGACCGGCTCGCCCCGTGGCATGGCCGGTCTCAGCGACGGACGCACCGTAAGCGCCCACCGCTGGTACGACATCGACCGCGGCTGGACCGGGGAACCGATGAACTGGGCGATGGGCGAAGGCGGGCCGGGCCGCGTCTGCCAATCCGGCACGGCCCTCGTCTGCAACGACCTGCCGCCCACCGCCGAGGGCCTCAGCGAGGCGACGGAGACACTCGAGCTCTCATGCTTCGCCTGTGTGCCGCTCGCCGACGAGCTCGGTTCCCCTCTGGGGTTCCTCGAGGTCGGCAACAAGCCAAGCGGCTACTCACCGGATGATGTGCGCGCACTCAACCTGCTGGCACGCCACGCCGTCATGCGGCTGCAGGTGATCACAAGTGGTGACCGCCAATGCCTCGAGGAGCGGCTACTGGCGGAGACTTGTCTCAGTGCCCGCGGGCTCTTCTCGCTCGACCCCGGCGAGGTGCTCCGTGAAGCGGCCGCGCGCATGGCGGCGACCGCCGCCGGTGCAACAGCTGTCGCCGTGCCCGTCCAGTTCGATCGACTGCGCGCCGGCACGAGTCTCGATCGTCACGAGGTGAAGCTCGCCGAGGCCGCCATTGCCGAAGGCCGCGCGCGCATCGACACGGAGGAGCAACAGGGCGACGACGTGGTATCGCGCGCGGCCGTCCCCCTGGTCACCGACGGCCGCACAGTCGGCGTCGTCGTGCTTCGCTCCTCCGCCGAACCGTTCGCTCCCTGGCAACTCTCACTGATGGACATGCTCGCCGAGCGCGCCGCGGTTGCGCTCGAACATGCCACGCTCTACCAGACCCAGCACGAGATCGCCCGTCAGCTGCAGGAGCGTTTGCTGCCCGCCGAAGCGCCGGTGCTCGAAGGTCTCGAGATCGGCGTCTTCTACCGTAGCGCTGGAGAAGGCATCGAGCGTGGCGGCGACTTCCTCGACTTCTTCAGTCTCACCGACAACCAGCTCGCGGTCGCGATCGGCGATGTCTCGGGCAAGGGTGTCGAGGCGATGGCGATCACGGTGATGGCGAAGTACGCGCTGCGCGCGATCGTCGCCACCCTGCCGTGGCCGACCCGGCCCGGCGAAGCGCTGCGCGATGTGCAGAACGCGCTCTTCCAGCAGATCGACCCCGACCACTTCCTCACCCTGCAGCTCGGTCTGCTCGACACCAAGCGGGGCATCTTCCTCGTCACCAGCGCAGGACACCCCGTGCCGTTCATCGTGCGCGCCGGCGCCGTTGAGCGACCGTTGCTGGTCACCGTGCCGGCGATCGGCGTGCAGAGCGCCGCTGAGATCGACGCGTACCCGGTCGAGCGCATCGCCCTGGAGCCGGGCGATGCCGTGCTGCTTTTCACCGACGGCATCGCCGAGTTGCGCGACGCAGATGGGCGTTTCTATGAGGAGACACGCATGGGTGAGGCGCTCGACGAGCTGCGCGGCCTGCCGGCCGCGCAGCTCGTCGAGCGCCTCTACGCCGACGCCGTCGGCTTCGCCGCCGGCCCTCCCGTCGATGACGTCGCGCTGATTCTCCTTCGCTACCAGCCCATAATCTAAAGTAAACTAACAAGTGCGCACGGTCGATAAGACACGTAGCCGCGCTGCCCATGAACCGTTCGGAGGCCGACGATGAAGCGTAACCACTTGCGCGAACAAGATGGTCTCATCCGCGAGTCGATCAAGATCTTCGCGATCATCGCGATCATCGCCGTCGCGCTGCTCGACACGTTCTCGGTGTTCGGTGCCCACCGCACGGTCATTGGCGACGCCAACAACGCCGCCAGCGAGGCCCTGCATACGTACGTGGCCACGCAAGGCAACCTCGCCGAGGCCCAGGCGTCGGCCGTGTCGTTCCTGCGCGCCCACGACGACACAATGACGAAGGTCTGGACCCAGACGCCGCCGACCGCTCAGACGCCCGATTTCTACGTCGCGGCCAAGCGCGACGTGAACACCTACGTGCTGAAGTACTGCACGCACCTGCCGTGGGTCGGCCACAGCGTGGCCAACCTTTTGGTGCAAACGGGTACGGGCAACACCGCCCAGTAGCTCAGGTCGTCGCCGCCGCCGCGTCGCGCGAGGTGAGCAGCCGGCCGCGCGCCGCATGCCGCTCGCGACCGAGCGCGATGATCCGGTCGACGAGCTCGCCGTAGGGCACTCCGCTCGCTTCCCACACCTTCGGAAACGCACTCATCGACGTCATGCCGGGGATCGTGTTGATCTCGTTGATCAACACGCGACCGGAGGCGCGCTCGACGAAGAAGTCGCAGCGCGCATAGCCCGCACAGTCGACCGCCCGGTAGGCGGCCGCGGCAAGCTCACGCAGCGCGGCCGCCTGCTCCGCCTCGAGCTCGGCCGGTATGCGGAACGCCATCTTGCCCTCGGTGTACTTCGCTTCGTAGTCGTAGAACTCGTTGCCGGGGACCACCTCGCCGGCGACCGAGACCTGCGGCTCGTCGTTGCCGATCACACCGCACTCGAACTCGCGCGCGTCGGCAAACGCTTCGACGATGACCTTGCGGTCGTAGTGGAACGCGATCTCGACCGCGGCCTCCAGCTCGCCACGGTCGTGAGCCTTGGTGATGCCGACACTCGACCCGAGGTTGACCGGCTTGACGAACACCGGGTAGTCGAAGGCCTCTTCGACGGCGATCACAGCCTGCTCGCCATTGCCCTCGCGCAGAACGACGTAGTCGACCTGCGGCAGACCGGCGGCGGCGAACGCCGCCTTCATCAGATGCTTGTCCATGCCTACGGCGCTGGCGACCACGCCGGCGCCGGCGTAGGGTACGTCGGCGAGCTCGAAGAGGCCCTGGATGGTGCCGTCCTCGCCGAACGGCCCGTGGAGGACGGGAAAGGCGAAGTCGATCGGCACGACACTGCGGCCGGCGCCGACGAACAGGCCGGGGCGCGACGGGTCGGGCAGAAGCGCGACGGGCGTGCACGGCGTAGCCGCGAGCCCGTCGCGCAACGCCGCCTGCACATCGCCCGGGCACACCCAGGCGCCATCGCGCGTGATGCCGATCGGCACCACCTCATACTTGCTTCGATCGAGCACGGCGAGCACGGACGTGGCAGAGATGAGCGAGATCTCATGCTCTGCGGAACGGCCGCCGAAGATGAGGGCGAGCTTCAGCATCGCGGAGTAGCTTACGTGCGCCATCCGGCAGTGTAAACTCGCAGGGAATGGAGCTCCTGCCGCGCATCACCTGCCGCACCGTCGCCGCCGCCATCCGCCTGGCCGGCGCCGGTCAGGCCAGCAGCCTGCCCGGCAAGATCGCCAACACCCTCTTTCCCGGGTACATCCGCGACCACGCCCGTCGTCTCGGCGAGGGCGTCGCCCTGATCAGCGGCACCAACGGCAAGACGACGTCCGCCAACATGACGGCACGTATCCTCGCCGACGCCGGTCGCGACTTCGTGCACAACAGCGAGGGCGCGAACCTGCTCTCAGGCATCGCCACGGCCTTCGCCCGTCGCCCTCGTGCGCGATTCGCGCTGCTCGAAGTCGACGAAGCGATCGTGCCCCCGGCGATCGCCCGGCTCGGCACGCCACGGGCGATCGTACTCACCAATCTCTTCCGCGACCAGCTCGACCGCTACGGCGAGGTCGACCGGCTCGCCGCGGGTTGGCTCGCCGCCCTTCGCGGCCTTGGCGACTGCGCACTCGTCGCCAACGCCGACGACCCGCTCGTCGCCCATGTAGCGCTCGAGTCGGGGCTGCCCACGCTGTTCTTCGGCGTCGAGGCACAGGCCGGCCACGCTGACCGCGAGGTCAGCGATGTGATCCTCTGTCCGCGCTGCGCCGGGCTGCTCGTCTACACCACGCGCTGGCTCTCGCAGCTCGGCGAGTACACCTGCCCGCAGTGCGGTTTCGCGCGGCCACCGCGCGACCTCGCCGCAGCGGCGATCGACGTCGGCGAGGAGCGTGCCACGGCGGAGCTCCAAGGCGAGGCCTACTCGGGACGTCTCGACCTGCGCGTGCCGGGTCTGCACAACATCTACAACGCGCTGGCGGCGCTCGGTCTCGCTGCGCGCCTTGGCCTCGCGCCCGCCGCGGCGGTCGCCTCGCTGGCGCGCTACCAGCCGGTGTTCGGGCGCTGGAGCCACGTGCGCCTCGACGGCGCCACGGTCAAGGTGAACCTCGTCAAGAACCCGGCCGGCATGAACCAGACGCTGCGCACATTGCGCGGCGTACCCGGCGAGAAAGCGCTCGTGTTCATCCTCAACGACAACATCGCCGACGGCCGCGACATCTCGTGGATCTGGGACGTGGACATGGAGGAGCTGCTGCCGCCGGCGCGCCACATCGTCGCCTGCGGCACGCGCCGTCACGAGATGGCGCTGCGACTGCGTTACGCCGGCGCGCCGGCGACAGCGATCGACACCGCCGAAGACCTCGGCGCCGCGCTCGCGCTGCTCAAGCAGCGCGGCGCCGACTCGATCTTCGTGCTGCCTACCTACACCGCCCTCAAAGAGGTGCGCCGCACGCTGGCACACGCCGAGCCGGTGAGCGCGCCGTGATCCACGCCGTCCACCTCTTCCCGACGACGATGAACACCTACGGCGACCGTGGCAACGTCGCCGCTCTAAGTCGGCGCGCGGCGGCGCGCGACCTCGAGCTCGAATGGCACGCCGTCGAGCTCGGCAACGAACCGCCGCCGCGCTGCGATCTCGTCTTCATGGGCGGCGGCCAGGACCGCGTGCAGCACGCCGTCGCCGACGACCTGCGCACACGGCGCGAGTGGTTGGCGGGCGTCGTCGCCGGCGGCGCCGTCGTGTTCGCCGTGTGCGCCGGGTTACAGCTGCTGGGCCGGCGCTACGTCGCTGCCGATGGCAGCGAGCTCGCCGGCCTCGGTCTGCTCGACCTCGAGACGCTTGCCGCGAAACCCGGCGAATGGCGGTTGATCGGCAATGTCGTCGTCGAAGTCGCGATAAGCGACGGTGCGCACGTCATGGCTGGCTTCGAGAACCACGGCGGGCGCACGTGGCTCGGCGACGTCGAGCCACTCGGCCGCGTACTTGCCGGCTTCGGCAACAACGGCGAGGACGGCAGCGAGGGCGCGCGCAACGGCAACGTGATCGCGACCTACCTGCATGGACCGGTGCTGCCCAAGAACGCCTGGCTGACCGATCACTTGCTGAGCCTGGCGGTGTCGCATGCCGGCGGTGAGGCGCGGCTGACGCCGCTCGACGACAGTTTCGAGGACCTGGCGCAAGCCGAGGCGATCGCCGCCGCGCGGCGCGAGGCGGCCCGGGCGACGGGCGGCCCGCTGCGCCGCGCCCGTCGCCGGCTCAGTCCTCGGTACTGACCTGGCCGCCCTGCAGGAAGCCGCACACCTGGGCGCGCTGCAGCCGGTCGAAGAAGTCGTCGATGAACGTGACCTGCTCAAGCGTAGTGCCGAGCCCGGGCAGGCGCCCCGCGACGTTGGCGTCGCCGAGCGCGTCCCAGATCGCCTGCCGCAACTCCTGCAGCCCCCCGAGCAGATCCGCGAGCTCGAAGCCCAGCGCCGCCCGGTGAGACGCTTCGGTAGCCGTCTGGTCGAGGATGCCACGCAGGGTCGACTCGATCTTGAAGTCCTCCGCGTCGCTGTACTCGAGGAAGTCATCGATGGCCTTGCGCAGGATGCGCGTGCCGAGCGGGCTCGCGAGGATCTCGAGGTACTCTTCGCTGACGACTCCGGGCAGGCGCTTGACCCACTTGCGCTCGATCTCGTCGCGATAGTCGCGCATGATCAGGGCGAACTCGCTCATGCCGCGCACCTGCGCGCGATCATCGCCGCCGTCACGCCGGCGCCGACGCCGTTGTCGACGTTGACCACGACGAGGCCAGGGCTGCAGCTCTGCAGCATTCCGAGGATCGCCGCCTCGCCCTTGCCGCCGATGCCGTAGCCGCTCGACGTGGGCAGCCCGATGACGGGCACGTCGACCATGCCGGCGACCACTGAGGGCAGCGCCCCCTCCATGCCGGCGGCGACGACGAGCACCGTGGCGCCGCCGCTGATGATGCGCCCCAGCGGTTCGCCCAGCCGGTGCACGCCGGCGACGCCGACGTCGTAGGCGGTGTGTACGGTGACGCCCATCTCACGGCACACGACGGCGGCCTCCTCGGCGATCGCCACGTCGCTGGTGCCGGCGGCGAGCACGCCGGCGACGCCGCGCGGCTCCGGCGGCACGTAGTCCGGGCGGCGCGCGACGAGCACGCCGGCGCGGTCGTCGTAGTCGACCGCGCCGAGACCCGCGTCGCACACCGCCTTCGCCTGTTCGACCGATACGCGGCTGCACAAGGCGCTCGGCGAATGCTTGAGGAACGCGGCCACGATCGCCACGAGTTGGTCGGCCGACTTGCCTTGGCTGAAGACGACCTCGGGCACACCTTTGCGGCGAGCGCGGCCGAGATCGAGGCAGGCGAAGTCGCCAACCGCGCTCACACCGAGCCGCTCGAGCTCGACGAGCGCGTCGGCGACCGGCTGCCGTCCGTTGGCGACGCGCTCCAGCAGGTCCTTGAGGGAATCGCTCATGGCTGACCGATTAGTCGTATCTGGCACTTTTCCTTCTGCGGCGCGAGCAACGCCATACTCGACGGCGCAACGAATCCCACCCTTCCCGGCTCAAGTATGATGGTAGCGTACATCACCCGCGAAACGAATCGAGTCCATGTCGTATTCCGCCGCGCAACGCTATCGCCGCCGCCGCTGGCCTCGCGTCCTGGCGATCGTCGGCGTCACGCTCCTCCTGCTGCTCGCCGCCGCCGTAGGCGTCGCGCTCTGGCAGGCGCCACGCATCGACGTCGTTTCGCCGACAGCCGACGCGTTCCTCAAGTCCACCAGGCCAACCGTCGCCGCCAGGATCAGCGGCATCGGCGGCGTCCACGACATCACAGTGCTCCTCGACGGCACGGATGTGAGCGCCGACGCGAGCCGGTCCGGCGACACTATCAGTGTCGCCGCCAAAGGGCTCGCCGACGGCGCTCACACGGTGACGGTCGGCGGCGCCAGCTCCAACCCGCTGCGTCGCCACGTCGCGACGACGTGGTCTTTCACGGTCGATACGGTGGCGCCGCCGGTCACCGTCGACGGCATTGGCCCCGCGTCCGGCGGCGTCAAACTGAGCGGCGCCACCGAACCCGGCGTCACCGTCGCCAGCGCCACGGCGGCCGCGACAGGCAAGACGACCGCCGGCAGCGACGGCCACTACACGCTCAAGCTGAAGCTGCCGAAAGGCGCCGCGCGCGTGACCGTCGAGGCGGTCGACCGCGCCGGCAATGCCACGACAACCGAGATCGCAGTGTATGTGAGCGCCACACCCTTCATGCTGGCGCTCACCGATCCCGGCAAGATCGTCAAGACGGACTCGCCGAGGATCGGCTTCGTCGTCGACGGCGCGGGGGTGACGCCGCGCCTGCAGGCGAGCATGGACGGCAAGCAGCTTACCGTCACCACCGACTCACCGAAGGGCACCGTCAAGCTGTCGGGCCTTGCCCAGGGCCGACACGAGCTTGGGATCGCCGCGCTGGTCGGCAACGGCCAGCGCGTCTCAGTGGGATGCACATTCATCGTCGACAGCACGGAGAAGTTCGGCGCCGCGACCCTCCTTGCAGGAGCGCGCGGCGCCGACGTCAAGGAGCTTCAGCGACGGCTCGCCAAAGCGGGCGTGTACAAGGGCCCGCGGGACGGCGACTTCGGGGTCTCCACCTTCCATGCCGTGCAGGCGTTCGAGAAGAAGATGGGGATGCCCACCGACGGCATCGTCGGCGTGCAGGTGATCGGCGCCCTCAGCGGCCACATCGTCATCGACCTCTCGCAGTGCAAGCTCTACTTCTACAAGGGCACCCGGCTGGTCGCGACGTACCCGGTGGCCGTCGGCCAGCCCGCCTACCCCACGCCCACCGGCCATTTCTACGTCATCGAGATGGTCAAGAACCCGACGTGGACGCCGCCCAATTCACCGTGGGCGGCGGGGGCCGTGCCGATCCCCCCCGGCGAGACCAATCCGCTTGGGCCACGCTGGATCGGCACGAGTGCGCCGGGCATCGGCATCCACGGTACCAACGAACCGTCCTCGATCGGCTCGCACATCTCACACGGCTGCATCCGCATGTACGTGCCCGACGTGGAGAAGCTCTTCGAAATGGTGACCGTCGGCATGCCGGTCATCATCCGGGCCTGAGCGGAGGGCGATGGCCGAAGTACGTCCTTTCCGCGGCGTCCGCTATGCCCGGTCGATCGATCTGCAAGAGGTCGTATCGCCGCCGTACGACGTTATTGCCGCCGCCGAGGCGGCGGCGCTGCGCGCGCGTAGCCCCTACAACGCGATCCACATCGACATGCCCGATGGCGGCGCCGGCGACGACGAGTACGCCCGCGCCGGCCGGCTCTTCGCCGAATGGCGGCGAGACGGCGTGCTGCGCCGCGACAGCGAGCCCCGTTTCTACCTGATCGACCAGACGTTCCGCGGTCCGGACGGATTCGAGCGCACCCGGCGCGGCTTCGCCGGCCGGCTACGCCTTGCCGACTTCTCCGAGCGAGTCGTGCTGCCGCACGAGATGACGCACGTCGGCCCCAAGCGCGACCGTCTCGCGCTGATGCGCGCCACGCACGCCGACCTCAGCCAGATCTTCATGCTCTACCCAGACGACAAGGGTGAGATCTCGGCGGCCCTGGCCGCGGCGGCGCCGTCGGCCCGCGTCGCCAAAGTCACCGACAAGGACGGCACCATCCACCGGCTGCGTGTCGTCGGCGGCGAGGCGGCGGCGCGGATCGCCGCGCTGCTCGCCGCCGAGACGATCTACATCGCCGACGGCCATCACCGCTACGACACCGCACTGGCCTACCGCGACGAGCGCCGCGCCGCCGGCGACCACAGCGCCGACCACGTGCTCGCCTACTTCTGCAGCATGAACGACCCAGGGCTGACGGTGCTTCCGACGCACCGCCTGCTCAAAGGCATCGAGCTGCCGCCGATGGACGAAGTCATCGACCGACTGCGGCCGACCTTCGCGATCTTCCCGGAGCGCGGCGCCGACCGGGGCGCCTGCGAGATCATGGCCGGCCACCTGCGCAGTTTCGGCGACCGCGGCAAGGTCTTCGGGCTCTACTTCCCGCACGAGAGCGCCTGCGTCACGGTGGAGCTGCGCGATCCGGCGTCCGTCGGCCGGCTCGTCGAGCGCGGCTTCTCGCCGGCCGCCGCCCGCCTTTCGGTGACGATCCTCCACCAGCTGATGTTTCGCGACGCCCTCGGCATCGACCCGGCGCAGACGGAGGGCAAGATCGACTACGTCGCCGGCGCCTCGGCGGCGTTCGACCTGCTCAGTACCGGCGAGTACAGCCTCGGCGCGTTCATCAACCCAACCCTGGTGAGCGAGGTGCGCGAGATCGCCGACTCCGGCGAGACGATGCCGCACAAGTCGACGTACTTCTTCCCGAAGCTGCTGACCGGCCTCGTGTTCGACGCCCTGGGCGACGGCGACTGACGCAGTGATCGTCGCCGTCGCCGCAGGCCAGCTCGTCGTCCTCTTCTTCTCTTCGCTGGTGATCGCCTACTCCGGCGCGCTGATGCCCGGCCCGATGCTCACCGTCGTCGTCGTCGAGAGTCCCAGGCACGGCGCCAGGGCGGGTCCGCTGGTGGTGCTCGGCCACGCGATCCTTGAGCTCGTTCTGCTTGGCGCACTCGTCGTCGGGCTCGGCCATCTGCTCGAACGCGGTAGCTTCAAGGCGGCGATCGCCTTGATCGGCGGGGCGATGCTCGTGTGGACCGCGGCGTCGATGATCGCCGCCGTCGCCCGCGACAAAGTCGAACTCGACTGGCAGGCCGACGCCCGTGGCCGGCGCATGCGCATGGTGCTGAGCGGCGTGATCTCGAGCCTCAGCAACCCATACTGGACGATCTGGTGGGCGACGATCGGCCTTGGCTTGCTGACCAAAGCGTACGCGGCCGGCGTGGCGGGAGTCGCCGTGTTCTACGTGGGGCACATCCTCGGCGACCTCACCTGGTACTCCGCCGTGAGCGGCACGATCGCCGCCGGACGGAGATTCATCACGGTGCGTGTCTACAAGGTCATGCTCTGCGCGGCGGCGGCGTTCCTGCTGGCGCTCGCCGCGTGGTTCATCGTCTCCGGCGTGCGCTTCGTGACCTGAGGCGGCGGCTATCAGCGGGCGGCGGCAGCCGCCCGCTCAGTCCTGCGCCGCCCGCCGCTTGATCTTCTCGAGCTCGGCCACGACGTCGTCGGGCAGCGGCAGCGGTTCGTGCGCGGCGAGCAGTTCTTCGACCCTGACGCGCGCCTGTTCGACCGTGGAGAGTGAGCCGGCGGCGACCCAGGCGTCGTAACTGCCGTGCACGCCGAAGTCGCTCAGGTACCACTCTCCGCTGCGCGCATTCTGGCGGGTGCTCTTCTCGCCGAGGAAGTCGCCACACGGGCCGACCTTGGCGAGCAGGTCGTCGAGCCACATCTCGTCGCTGACCTTGATGCCGGCCGCCGCTTTGCGCGCCATGCGGAACATCTCGACGTCCATGATGAGCTCTTCCAAGCAGAGGATGGTGGCGCCACCCGTAGTGCCGGGGCCGACGACCATGTCGGGCTGCGCGAGCACGGCGACGAGCGCCGACTCGGCCTTTTCGTAGGCGGTCTGCGGGCTCGGCACGTAGTGCTCGGTGCCGCAGCCCGACGCCTCCACCGGCAGGCCGTAGAAGCGCGCCATCTGCGTGGCGGCGGCGCCGAGCACGGCGTGCTCGATACCGCCGCCGGCAAGCCGCCCGCTGCGCGGGTCCATCGTGGCGATCACCGGCGCGTAGATGACCGGCGTGCCGGGCTCAGCAGCCTGCGCGAGACAGAGCGTGCCGATCGTGTCGCAGTTGGCGACCAGAGTGACCGCCGCCATGCTGCCCGGGGCGGAGGCGCCCATCAGCGGCATGGGCATGATCGCGACGGGGATGCCCATGCCGCGCAGGCTCAGCCATGCATCGGTGTAGCGCTCCTCGATCGTCAGCGGCGAGACCGGTGTGATCAGGAACGAGAACGGCTTGATGCGACGCACCTCTTCGGCGCCACCGAAGATCGCCTGCAGGGCCTCGTGCAGGAGCGGCCCCAGGGCGGGATCGTCGAACGAGTCCTGCACGTGCTTGCCGAAGGTGCCCCAGAGGTTGGTCCAATACTGCACCCAGTCGGCCGGGCTCTGGTTACCGATGCCGCCCTCGACCATCCACCAGTACACGCCGACGTCGTCGATCGCGTCGATGAGCTTGGTGGACTCCCACCAGTCGGCAGGCACGGGCTCGCGCCGCTCGCCGGTGACCCGGTCGATGACGCTGGTCGCGCCGCCGTCGGCGACCAGCGTGAACTCGCCCGCGTTCATCGCCGGGGCGAAGCCCGGGCGCCGGCCGCCGAGCGAGAACTGCCTGGGCGCCGACGCAAGGCACGCGGCGACGAAGTCAGCCGGGAACTTGACCATTTTCGTCGCCTCGTCCACGTCGGCGCCGGCCTGCTTGAGGATTGCCCGCCCCGCGGCCGTGTCGACGCGCATGCCGACTGTGCCGAGCACTTTGAGCGTGCGCTCGTGAAGCTGCGCGACCTCGTCCGGGGAGAGCACTTCGAGACGCGTGCGCATCGCTACCGCACCTCTCTGTCGGCGGCGGCGAGGATACGCTTCAGCTCTGCCTTCTGGTCGGCGGCGAGCGGTTCGGGTACGTGGTTGGCAAGGATCCAGTCGGCGCGCTCGCGCGCCACCTCGACCGGATCGCGATAGTGGCCGTCGGCGCCCGGCTGGTGTTGCAGGCCGCCGACGAAAGACTCGCGCATGTGCCGCCGCGTGTGCTGCTCGCCGAGGAAGTGCCCGCCGGGGCCGACCTTGGCGATCACGTCGAGCGCCAGCGTCTCGTCGCTGATCTCGACGCCCGCGAGCGCCCAGCGAGCGCGATGGTAGATGTCGGCGTCGAGGATGATCGCGTGCGGCCAGAGCAGCGTGAACACGTTGTTGAGGCCGATGCCGGTGACGAGCTCGGCGCCGACCAGACCGGCGATGTAAGGGTCGATCGCGACCTCGGCGGCCGACTGCCACGTACCCGGCGCCTCGGAGGCGGTGCCGAAGCATCCGCCGAGTGTCGGCATGCCCCAGTGGTGGGCGATCTCGATGACGAGCTGGCGACCGTGGCGGTTGAGCGGCTTGGGCACGTAGCCGCCGGTGCGCGGGTCGGCGGCGTTGCCGATCATCGAGTGGAAGACGGGCGCGCCCGGCACGAGCATCTGGATGAGGACCGTGGCGCTGATGATCTCGGCGTCGCCCATGGCGAAGGCGCCGGCCATGGTCGCCGGAGCGGTGGTCCCGTACGTCGGCATCGACATGAACCCGACCGGCACGCTGGCCTCGGCGAAGAGCATCGCCGCTTCGATGCCATCTTCGTCCTGCATCAGCGGCTGCACGGTGCAGACCAGCGACGAGAGTGGCGGCCGCCGGCGACGCTCGGCCTCGCTGCCGGCGATCACCGTCGCCATCTCGATCGCGCGCTTGGCCGTCTCGGCGCCGAGGACCATGCCCTGGACGTGCTTGGACGTGTTGTTGAAGGCCGCGTCGAGCTCGTGCAGGCGGGCGTTCTCGCGGTAGTCCGTGGCCGCCACCGGCGGCCAGAAGAAGGAGATCGCCGACAGGTAGTCGCTGATGTGCGCCATGCGCGCCACGTCCTCTTTGCGCGAGGGCCGGCGCTCGCCGGAGACCGGGTCGATCGCCTCGGCGCCGCAGCCGTCGTTGGTGAAGAACGTGAAGCCGTCGGCGAGGTCGAGGTCACAGGCCGCGTCGCGAGCGCTGAGGTTGAAGTAGCGCGGCACCCTGGCCATGTGCTTGAGCACGACCTCGCGCGGGAACCTGACGATCCGCGTGGCGGCATCGACGGCGCAGCCGGCGCCGGCGAGGACCGTCAGCGCCCGTTTGGACGGGAACTTGACGCCGACGTTCTCGAGGATCGCCAGCGTGGCGTCGCGCAGCCGGTCGAGCTGTTCGTCGCTGTGATACTGAAACTTGAATGCCGACCGGATCGGCTCGATCGGTGGACGCTCGCTGGCCATGCTTCCGCTCCCTTCGTGGCGCTGCGCCGGGAGAATGGTAGCGCGAACGGCCCGGCGCAGCGCCAGTGACCCACTGCTGAACTGCCCGGATTGTCTCACACAGGGCGATTCGCGACGACGGTCAAAACGTCGGCAAAGTTGACGCGCGGCGCGGGCAAACCTCGCGCTTTGGACGTCACCAGGCGATGTCGGCGAGCGCCCACAGCGTGCGCCGGTCGGCGACGGCGAACTTGCGCAGGATGGCGCGGCAGTGGGCGCGCACGGTCGCCGGCGCGACGACCAGCGTCGCCGCGATCTCGCTGTTGGTGCGGCGCGCGAGGAGTAGCGCGAGCACATCCGCCTCGCGCGCAGTCAGCCCCGCGGCAGCGACCGGGTGCGGCCGCAGGTAAGCAAACTGCGGACCGGCTGCGCCGGCCTCGAGCACGACGTAGAGGTCGGCGCAGCCGTGCAGACAGTGCAGCGTCGCGGTCAGCCCGTCGCGGACGGCGTAGGCGACTGTGAAGGGCCGCGCGGCGGATGTGTGCTGCCGGCGGGCGCCGCGCACCCGGCAGCACGCCACCTCGGCGACGCCGCCGAGTGAGACGAAGCGCATCGACGGCAGCGCGCCGACCGGCTCCTGCACCTGCGGCGCGGCATCGTAGCCGAGCGTCGCCAGCGCTTGACGGACGAGCGGCGCCAGTAGCTCGTCGGGCTCGTCCAGCTCGACCGGCAGCAACACCGCGGCAGGTTTCGCGAAGGTGGCCGCCGCCGGCGGGCTGCCGGCGGCGGCCTGATGGCTACCCGTCCTCTCCCCGTCAGGGGATGGGCCGGCGGCCGGGGGGACCGGGCCGCCGGCCCGCGGGGGGAGGGTGGGGGTGGGGGGCACGATGAGCGAGAGCTTGGCTGACACGAAGGCCTCCTCGGCGATCGGCCGACTGACGGCGTCGGCGTGCCGACGCACGACACGAGCAGCTCGTCGGACGACGGTCGGAATGGGATAGACGGAGCCCTGACAGACGGCGCCGGTCGGGGGCCCGGTCGCCGGTCTGTCGTGGCCGGAGAAGCGTAGCGCCCCGCGACCGTGGCGTCGTCAAACCAGGGGTTGAGTCTTCGCCACGCCGGGGTGGACAGAACGGACGTGTCAAGCACCCCCAGGTGGAACATGCCGCCGATGGGGCTACGCTGCCGGGCGCGGCCGACGGTTGCGCTGCGACGCGCAGTCTAGGCTGGCGACCCGCCTTCGGCCGCGCCGGCCGTCTCGACTTCGTTGAACAGTGTCACGTCGAGATCCTCGCCGTCGGACTGGCCCTTCTTGCCGCCGCTCACCCCTCGCCAGGCGAGCCACAGCACCGGCAGCGCGCCGCCGATGATGAAGAGCAGGTCGCCGGGCATGCGCATCCACTCGAACACCTTCTCGAGATGGCCGCCGAGGAAGCCGAGCGTGCGCGCGTCCCAGTAGCCTTTGCTCACCGAGTGGTAGAGCTGCAGCATGCCGAGCGGAAGGAGGCTGGCGAGCGTCATCCACGCGAGGCCGGCGTTGAGTGACCAGAAAGAGACGCCGGCCGCCTTGTTCGACCACTTGCGCTCCGGCACCAGGTAGCGCAGGCAGAAGATCGCGAGACCGATAGCGAGCATGCCGTAGACGCCCATCATCGCGGCGTGCGCATGGTTCGCGGTGAGCCCGGTGCCGATCTCGTAGTAGCTCACGATCGGCAGGTTGATGAGAAAGCCGAAAACGCCGGCACCGAGGAAGTTCCAGAAGCCGACGGCGACGAGGAACATCACCGCCCAGTAGTGCGGGAAGTTGACGGCGAACGCAGGATCCCGCTTCGCCCCGAGGCGGATGAACTTCCAACCCTCGACCGTCAGCAAGGTCAGCGGGATGATCTCGGCAGCACTGAAGAACGCCCCCATCGCCATCGTCGTCGCCGGCGTGCCGGAGAAGTACAGATGGTGCATCGTGCCGATCACGCCGCCGACCGAGTAGATGATGATGTCGAGGTAGATCACGCGCATCGCCGTCCTCTCGCTGACGACGCCGAGGAGGACGAAGATGTAGGCGACCATGGCCGTCGTGAAGAGTTCGAGGAAGTCCTCGACCCAGAGGTGCACCATCCAGAAGCGCCAGAAGTCGTTGATCGTCGGGTTCTGGCTGGGGTTGGCGATCAGCGACACCGCGTAGAACGCCGGGATGGCGAGCGCCGCGTAGAAGAGCAGCCACGGCAGGTTGCCGAGGCTCTCCGCGGCCAGCCGCTTGCGCAAACCGCGGTAGATGATCGCCACCCAGAAGAGCAGGCCGACGACGAGCAGCATCTGCCAGATGCGACCAAGGTCGATGTACTCCAGGCCTTGGTCGCCGAACCACTGTCCGAGCTTGCCGAGCCAGCCGCGCTGCCCGGCAAGCTCACCGATGAGGCTGCCGAAGACGACCACGGCGAGCGCGCCGAGCAGCAGGTACGACAGCAGGCTCTGCCGGCGCGGCTCGCGCCGGGCGATCAGCGGCAGCAGGAAGATGCCGCAGGCGAGGAACCCCGTCGCCACCCAGAAGATCGTCAACTGCACGTGCCACGTTCGCGTCAGGTTGTAGGGGAAGATGCGGCCGATGTCGATGCCGAAGAAACTGGCGAGATCGGCGCGATAGTGCTGCGTCAGCGCGCCGACCAGCGTCTGCACGACGAAGAGCAGCGCCATCACGAGGAAGAACCAGCCGGTGGCGCGCTGCGACGGCGTCAGCGCCACCCGGTCGGGCGCGCGGAACTCGAGCAGCGCGCCCTCCTTGCGCCGCCAGCCGAGCCAGTCGTAGCGGCCGACGATGAAGAGCATCAGGCCCGTGCCGCCGATCAAGGCGATCAGCGAGGCGGCGCTCCAGATGAGCGCGTCCGCCGTCGGCGTGTTGCCGATCGCCGCCTCGCCGGGCCAGTTGTTGGTGTACGAGTAGTCGTGGCCGGGCCGATCGGCGGCGGCCGCCCACGCCGTCCAGGCAAAGAAGACCGTGAGCTGACGGAGCTGCGTGGGATCGGTGATCGCTTCGCGGCGCAGGCCGAACTTCGTCGTCGGCGCCGCAAAGTAGCCGGAGTAGTACGTGACGAGCTGACTGAAGGCGGTGGCCTGCGCGGCGGTGAAAGTGATCGTGCCGGCCGCCTTGTCGTAAGTGTTGGTCTTGAGGTCGACGGCGACCGCGGCCGTCGCCTCGGCGATCGCCGACGGCTCCTTGGGCTCCCCGCTCGTCGCCGGCCCCGCCTGCGCCACGTAGGTGAGCTGCATACTGGCGATCTCACGATGCAGGTAGTCGGCCGTGTAATCGGGGCCGAGATAGGCGCCGTGGCCGAAAATCGAGCCGTACTCCATCAGGCCGTTGCCGAGGAAGACCTTCTGGCCGGCGATCACGTCGGCCTTGGTGAACAGCGTCGCCCCGGACGAGTCCACCACCTTCGCCGGCATCGGCGGCTCCCCCGTGTAGTTCAGGTAGCCGATGATACCGAGACCGAGGAACCCCGCGAGGAACACAAGCAGCGCGACCTGCATCCAGCGACGTGACAGCAGCATCGGGCGACGCGGCTCCGACATCTCCCACCCCCAGAAGTGTGTGAACGACCGTC
>Ga0208716_1000007_pt1 | contig 63308 bp, 59 predicted proteins | sample NGESurdeep092012_8_FD_184482 | JGI IMG/M metagenome (GOLD analysis project Ga0208716, IMG submission 184482) | Arctic peat soil microbial communities from Barrow, Alaska - NGEE Surface sample 415-3 deep-092012 (SPAdes) | ecosystem: Environmental > Terrestrial > Soil > Wetlands > Peat ...
CCGGTTGCAGTACGTGACACCGGGCGAGACCGTCTTCGTCGTGCACGCACCCGACCTCGGCGCGGATGCGCCGTCGGGGGCGGCGGCCCCGGCGTCGGATCAGCCCTGGTACGGCAGCCTGTGGGACACCCTGGCCGAACCCGGCACTCCGTAAGAGTGCGCTGGCAGCCCGTCACCGATGTCGACCGCGAGGCGCTGACCCGCGAACTCGGCCGTCCGCCGCGCGGGCTGCTGGCGGTCGCCTACCGGTGCGACCACGACGTCCCCGCCGTGGTGCAGACTTCGCCGCGGCTACCAGACGGGACGATCTTCCCGACGATGTTCTACCTGTGCTGCCGGAGCGTCACCGCGGCGGTGAGCCGGATGGAGGCATCCGGCCTCATGCGGGCGATGACAGAGCGGTTGGCAACCGATGAAGGACTGGCCCAGGCGTACCGGCACGCCCATCTGGCGTATCTGCGGCAACGCAACGACCTCTGTGATTTAGGAAACGACATCACTGCCGGCGGCATGCCCGATCGGGTGAAGTGCCTGCACGTCCTGGTCGCGCATTCGCTGGCGGTGGGCAGGGGTGTCAATCCGCTGGGCGACGAAGCGGTGGACGGCTTGGCCGAATACTGTCGCGGCCAGCCACCCTGTGTCCGACTGGACTGATCGTGGGGGCGAGAGGTCTTGTGCTGCAGCAGTTGTCTCGATGACACACGGGTGCCGACCGGGGGGCGGTAGCGGATTCTGGGCTCAGCGGCTCTATCAGCTGGCCTTATCAGCACCAACGGCCTCGGCGGAGTCCGGGGCAGGTCACCAGGGGGAGAAATGACTACCGCGGAATCGACCGCGCAGCTGATTGCGCAGGCCCGATCGTTCCTCGAGTTGATGCGATCCGAACAGCTCATCGACGAAGCGACCGGCGCCGCACGGCTTCGGCAGATCACCCATTCCGTGGCCAGGACCGGGCACTATGCCATGGATTCCGCGGAACTGACCTACGCCTGCCAGGTGGCCTGGCGGAACAGCAGCCGCTGCATCGGCAGGCTGCCCTGGCGGACACTCACGGTGCTGGATCGCCGCGATCGGGAATCCGCTGAGGAGATCTTCCAGGCCTGTGTCGATCACGTCCGACTGGCCACCAACAGTGGCCGGATCAGGCCGGTGATGTCCGTGTTCGCGGCCGATTTCGATGGCCGGCCACGGTCCAGGATCTGGAACCCTCAGTTGATCCGGTACGCGGGGTGGCGCCGCAGCGACGGAACCGTGCTGGGTGACCCGCTGCACGTCGGGTTCACCTCGGTCCTGGAGCATCTTGGCTGGCAGCCCGCCGAGCGGACCGCGTTCACCGTGCTACCGGTGGCAATCCAGGTGGGGTCCGGCCGGCCGCAGCTCTTCGAGCTCCCTGCCGACGCGGTGCTCGAGGTGCCCATCCGGCACCCGGACTTTCCCTGGTTCGCCGACCTGGGTCTGCGCTGGCACGCGCTGCCGATGGTGTGCGGGATGGCGCTGGAGGCCGGTGGGCTGCGCTATTCGGCGGCGCCGTTCAACGGGTGGTACATGGGCACCGAGATCGGCGCCCGGAACCTCGCGGACACCGACAGGTACGACCAGTTGCCGGCCATCGCCCACGGTCTTGGCCTGTCCACCCGCAGTTCGACCAACCTGTGGCGGGACAGGGCACTGCTGGAACTGAACGTCGCGGTGCTGCATTCGTTCCGCGCGGACGGTGTCCGGATCGTCGACCACCACAGCGCCGCCGACCAGTTCATGACGCACCTGCACCGGGAAGAGCAGCAGGGCCGGGAGACCCCCGGTGACTGGTCCTGGTTGGTGCCGCCGATGAGCGGGTCGACCACGCCGGTCTTTCATCGGTACTACGCCACCGGGGAACAGACCCCGGGTTTCCGGGAGAACCCTGCAGCGTGGGCCTTGCCGTCGGCTGCGGGCGGTCCGGTCCCCGGTCCGTTCCCTGGTCCGTTCCCTGGTCCGTTCCCTGGTCCGATCAACGGTCCGATCAACGGTCCGATCAACGGTCCGATCGCTGGGCCCGTCACTGGTCCGATCCGGGACTCGACGCCCGCGGCGCGGGACCCCGGGGTGTGTCCGGTGACCCATCTGCGCCGGGAACAGGCGGCCTGAGCTCCCTCAGGTCATCGGGGTGGCGGCGGCGACGATGTCGGCCAGCCGGAATCCGGGCGGGAGATCGCCGAACACCCGGTCCCCGCCGTCACCGAGACGGGTCGCGCAATAGACCGCGGCCACTTCCGCGGGCGCGTGCTGCAGCAGCAACCCGGCCGCGAACAGCCGCGCGATGAGGGACGCCACTGTCCTCGCCGAGGCCGGATCGGGGTCCGCCGACAGCAGTGATTTCACCCTGGTCACCGCGCCGTCGAAGGCCGGGTGCGCGCCGCCCGCACTCCCGAGCTCGGCAAGCAGCGCGTCAGCGCAGGCCGGCGAGCGGTCCAGCGCCCGTACCGCGTCCAGCGCGCTGACCGTCCCCGACCCCTCCCAGATCCCGTTCAGCGGCGACTCGCGGAGCAGCCGGGCCATCGGGAATCTCTCGACATACCCGTTGCCGCCCAGGCATTCCAGCGCCTCGGCGATCATCGGCACGGCGCGCTTGCACACCCAGAACTTCGCCGCCGGAAGCGCCAGCCGGAGCAGCGCGGCATCCTGCGCCGCCCCGTTCCCGATATCGACAGTGGCGCCGGCCGTGCGGTCGACCAGCGATCCCAGTCGCAGCGCGGTGAGCGTGGACGCCCAGGATTCCACCGCCAGATCGGCCAGCACGGCGCGCATCGCCGGCTGGTCGGCCAGCGGTCGGCCAAAGGCCCACCGGTGCGCGGCGTAGAACGCCGCCTCCGACAGCGCGGCCCGCATCTGCCCAGCGGACCCCAGCACGCAATCGACCCGGGTCATGGTGACCATCTGCAGGATGGTGGCCACCCCCCGGCCCTCGTCGCCGATCCGCCAGCCGATCGCGTCGTCGTACTCGATCTCGGCCGAGGCGTTGGACCGGTTGCCCAGCTTGTCCTTCAACCGCACCAGCCGCAGGCCGTTTCGCCGGCCATCGGGCAGCACCCGCGGGATCAGGCAACAGGTCAGCCCGCCGGGCGCCTGCGCCAGGGTGAGGAAGACGTCGTTCATCGGCGCCGAGGTGAACCACTTGTGCCCGTCCAGCCGGTACTCGCCGGCGGCCGATCCCGACCCGCCAATCGGGGTCGCGGTGGTGGTGTTCGCCCGGACATCGGATCCGCCCTGCTTCTCGGTCATCGACATCCCCGCCAGCAGGCCGAGTTTCGACCGCGCCGGGCGGAGCCCGAAGTCGTAGTGGGTGGATTGCAGCCCCGGGCAATAGGCGGCGGCGAGCGCGGGGTGCTGCCGGATGACCGGTACGGCGGCGTAGGTCATCGAGATGGGGCACAGGTGCCCGGATTCGGTCTGGGTCCACAGGTAGAAACCCGCCGCGCGGTGCAGGTGTGCGTGCTCGCCGGCGCCGGGTCCCCACGGCGCCCCGTGCAGCCCGGCGCCGACGGCCCGCGACATCAGCATGTGCCAGGCCGGGTGGAACTCGACTTCGTCGATCCGATGCCCGGACCGGTCGTGGGTATGCAGCACGGGCCGATGGACGTTGGCCAGCCGGGCCTGCTCGATGATCGCCGCGGAGCCGGCCGCGGTTGCCAGGTCCGCTAGTAGGGCGGGGGTGATCGTGGTTCCGGCCGCCGCCAGACCCGCTCGCAGTGCGGGGTCCGCGGCCGTCAGGTCGTGGTCGGCCAGCGGCCGGACCTGGTTCGTGACCTGCTGAACCGGACTGTCTGGCACTGCCGGGCCTCCTCGCGAAGCTCGCCGAACGCGCGGGTACCGTCCGATCATGGCTCACCGTCGCCGGTCCGGCGCAGGCGGAAGGGCAGCCCCGCCGTGAGCAACCAGGCGAGCGACCACCCGAGCGACCAGCGGACGGACCGGTCCCTGCGGGTCGCGGCCATCGACTGCGGCACGAACTCCATCCGCCTGCTGATCGCCGACGTGTTCGCCGGCGAGGCGAGTCCGCGGCTGGTCGATGTGCATCGGGAGATGCGGGTGGTACGGCTGGGCGAGGGCGTCGATGCCACCGGGATGCTGTCGACCCACGCGCTGGATCGAACCTGGCGTGCGCTGGCCGATTATTCGGCCGCGATCCGATCGTCCGGTGTGGTGCGGGTGCGGATGGCGGCGACCTCGGCCACCAGGGACGCCGGCAACCGGCAGGACTTCGTGACGATGGTCCGCTCGACGCTCGGGCAGGACCCCGAAGTGATCACCGGCGACGAGGAGGCCGAGCTGTCCTTTGCCGGCGCGGTCGGTGAACTCGATCCGGCCACCGGACCGTTCATGGTGGTGGACATCGGCGGCGGCTCCACCGAGATCGTCACCGGGAACCGGCGGCGCGGCGTCAACCAGATCAGTGGCGCGGTCAGCCTGGACATCGGGTGCGTGCGGATCACCGAGCGCATCCTGCGGTCCGATCCGCCGCCCGCCGCCGAACGGGACGCCGCCCGCCACTGGGCCCGGGCATTGCTGACCTCCGGTCTCGACCGGCTGCCGGTGTCATCAGTCCGGCGGCTGGTCCCGGTGTCCGGCACCGCGACCACCGTGGCGGCGGCCGCGCTGAAACTGAACACCTACGACGCCACCCGCATCCACCTGTCCCGGATCCCGACGGAGGATGTCCACCGGGTGTCCGCGTTCTTCCTCGGCGCGCACAGGGCGCACCGCGCGGCCCTGCGGTACATGCATCCCGGCCGGGTCGACGTGATCGGCGGTGGCGCGCTGATCCTGTCGGAACTTCTCACCCTGGTCCAGCAGCGGGTGCCCGCGATCCGTGAGGTCACCGTGTCCGAACACGACATCCTGGACGGGCTGGCGCTCTCCCTGGCCTGATCGTCACCGCGCCAGTCGTCGGGGTGCCAGTCGCGGCAGTGACCGCGTGCCCCCGGTGGGACTCGAACCCACACTGGAACCCTTTTAAGGGGCCTGCCTCTGCCGATTGGGCTACGGGGGCGGACGCGGGTCAAGCCTAGGAGATGCCGACAACCGCTGGTTCGCTCGCCGGGTCGGAGGCGCCCGCCGCGCGAGCTGACGCGCCCTGCGAACATGTCAGCCGTAGTGGTACCGGGCCTGCAGGACGACGATGTCCGCCCCTCTGACCAGGTACACGAGGCGATGTTCCTGGTCGATCCGGCGGGACATGGTGCCCTGCGGAAAGCTGTGCATGAGCAACTCAGGCTTTCCGATTCCCCCATCGTTGTCACGCGCGATGTCGTCGATCAGCCGGTTGATCCGTTTCAGGATCTTCCGATCTGTTGCCTGCCAGTAGGTGTAGTCCTCCTCCGATTCCTCGGTGAAGACGACTCTCATCGGAGGAGGTCGTGGGCTTCCACCTCGCCGAGGCGCGCATGCTCGACGCTGTCCATCAGCCGGCGGGCATTCGCCGGCGAGCGCAGCAGGTAAGCCGTCTCTTCCATCGCCCGGTAGTCGTCGAGTGAGATGAGCACAGCCGAACCCGTCTTCGAGATGATCTCGACTGGCTGGTGATCATCATTCACCTGTTCGATCAGCGGAAACAGTCGCCGCCGTGCCTCGCTCGCGGTGATTGCCATGACGCCTCGCTCATCCAATCCAATGACGCAGCTCGGTACCAGATATGGTACCGGGCTGCGTGCTGGCAGGGTCAGGCGGCGCTCATCGACGGTCGAGCTAGGCGCGCGCGGGGAGCACGTGGTCACCGAGCTTGTCGGTGGACAGGCACAGCGAGCAGACGTGGGCCGAGTGCGTCTCGCAGGCGGCCATGTCCGGCCGCTCGTAGTCCTGCCGGCACACGTGGCAGTGCAGGACCTCGCCAGAAGGATTGCCGTCGGCGTCGAACATCGCCAGCGGGATGCCGTCGTCATCGCGTCGTAGGTAGTACTTGCCCTTGGTGAGCACCGCCATCAGCGGGGTGAGCACCAGCGCCAGCACGATGGCCACGATCGGCGAGAACGGCTGGATCCAGCTCCCGAAGAGCCCGAAGAACACCGCGATGGACAGCCCTGCGGACAGGATGACCGAGACGAAACCGACCGGGTTGATGGCATACAACATGCCCCGGCGGAACTCCGGCACCGTCGGGGATATCTTCAACAACCCCTTGTTGATCACGATGTCGGTCGCCACGGTGACCACCCAGGCCATCGCGCAGTTGGCGTAGAAGCCCAGGATGCTGTTGAGCACGCTGAACATGTTCAACTCCATCAGCAGCAGCGCGACCGACACGTTGAAGATCACGAAGACCAGCCGGCCGGGGTAGCGCTTGGTGACCCGGGTGAAGCTGTTCGTCCAGGCCAGCGACCCCGAGTAGGCGTTCGTGACGTTGATCTTGATCTGGCTGATCACGACGAGGAACACCGCCAGCGTCATGGCGGCCCAGCCGGGCAGGAACTGCTCGTAGACGGTGAGGAACTGGTGCACCGGCTCGTTGGCAGTGGCGGCCGCGTCCGGGGTCAGCTTGGCGATGATGTAGACAGCCACGAACAACCCGACGATCTGCTTTATGGCGCCGAAGATGACCCACCCCGGTCCGGCCAGGATGACCGCGCGCCACCATGACCGGCGGTTGGCATCGGTCCGCGGCGGCATGAACCGCAGATAGTCGATCTGCTCGGCGATCTGCGCCATCAGCGACAGGCAGACACCGGCGGCGAGCATCATCGCGGCGAAGCTGGGGGCGCCGTCGCCGTCCGCGCCCTGGTAGGCGAAGAACGTCTCCACCGAATCCGGGTGGCTGATCAGCAGGTAGGCCATCGGGATGACGAACAGGATCAGCCACAGCGGGGTGGTCCACACCTGCAATTTGGCCAGCGCCTTCATCCCGTAGATGACCAGCGGGATCACCATCAGGGTGGACACGGCGTAGCCGAGCCAGAGGGGGATGCCCAGGCCGAGCTGCAGTCCCTGGGCCATGATCGAGCCCTCGAGCGCGAAGAAGATGAAGGTGAACGTCGCGAAGATGACGTTGGTCAGCACGGAGCCGTAGTAGCCGAAGCCGGAGCCACGGGTGATCAGGTCGAGGTCGATGTTGTACCGGGCCGCGTAGTAGGCCAGCGGGAAGCCGGTGACGAAGATGATCACCGCGGCGATCATGATGCCCCACAGGGCGTTCACCGTGCCGTTCGCGATGCCGATGTTCGCGCCGATCGCGAAGTCGGCCAGGTACGCGATGCCGCCCAACGCGGAGGTGGCGACCACTCCGGTGCCCCACCGCCGGTAGGACCGCGGCGCGAACCGCAGGGTGTAGTCCTCCAGCGTCTCGTTCGCCGCCTTGCCGGCCGGTAGTTCGACCTCGGTGGCGGGAATGCCCGGCAGATCACCGTGTTCGGCGACCGCCGTCTCCGGCACGGAGGTCGGGACACGGCCGGCAGGCTCTCCGGATGCCTCGGTTTGGGTCATGACGCGTCGTCTCCTGGCTGCGGGTAGCGGAGGGGCGTTCACGGAGCGAGCGCCACCCACGACCGGCTTCACTCCCTGGCGCACGCTAGGAGCGGTTTGTTTCGAGCACAGTCCTCGCAGCGTTACCCGATGGTGACGCCGAGTTACGAGATGTGACCATCGGCGCGAGCGGGCGGCGAGTGTTCCGTGGGAACTACGACGAGGCACCCGGCGTTGTACTGGGTGCAACCCACCGTGGTCCGTCACCCGCCGGTGATCTTCCTCGGATAGGTTTGCGCAGAGTCAGCCGTTCGATCACCTCATCGGAGGTAACCGTGCAGGAAAAGAGCAGTAACCCCGCCTTCCGGAACATGGGGGCGGTGATCAACGCGCAGCAGCAGGCCGCGCCGAGCACCGAAGTCCTGGACCAGATGTACAACCAGCCCGCGTACACGGCGCCGGAGCGGGAGCGGTTCCTCACCGTCGACGACGTGGTCACCAAGACCGCGGTGATCCTGGTGCTGGCCGTCGTGGCCGGCTTCGCCACCGCGTGGTTCGAGGCGTACGCGCTCGCCATCCCCGCCGCCATCATCGGTCTGGTGCTCTCGCTGGTCATCATCTTCAAGCGCAACATCAACCCGGCGCTGATCATCGGCTACGCGGTGGCCGAAGGCGTGTTGCTGGGTGCCATCTCAGGCTGGTTCAACACCATGTACCCAGGCATCGCGGCGCAGGCGATCGTCGGGACCCTCGGCGTCTTCGGCGGCATGCTGGTCGTCTACAAGACCGGCGCCATCCGGGTCACCCCGCGGCTCACCAAGATGATCATCGGCGGGATCATCGGCGTCGCCGTGCTGATGCTGTTCAACCTGATCATGAGCCTGTTCGGGATCAACGTGGGGCTGCGCGACGGCGGCGCGCTGGCCATCGTGTTCTCGCTGGTCTGCATCGGGCTCGCGGCGTTCAGCTTCCTGCTGGACTTCGACTCGATCGACCAGGCGATCAAGCAGGGCGCACCGGCCAAGACCTCCTGGTACTTCGCCTTCGGTCTGATGGTGACACTGGTGTGGCTGTACCTGGAGATCCTGCGGCTGCTGGGATACATGCGCCAGTAGTCCAGCCGGTCCAAAGCTCTGATGAACCACCGGCCGGGCCCGCAGTCCGACGATTTCCTTCGTCGGGTGCAGGCCTGGCCCGTTTCGTCCTGGCGGCACGGTGATCGGATCGCCGTCACCCGTCGGGCTCTCGATGTGCTGGCCGCGCTCGCCGCCACCGCCCGCGACGCCGCGGCACCCGAGGTCCCACCGCTGGCCGCGCACGTGCTTGCCGACCAGCTGGTCGTGCTGATCGCCGATGCCGATGCCGCCGGGGTACCGGCGGCCGACGTGGATGCCGTGATCACCCGCCTTCGGGCGGAGCTGGGTTTGGGTTGATCACTGGCCCGGGCCGCAATGACGGGGCAGGTCAGGCGGAAGCAGCGTGGTGCACGGTCGACTCCGGGTCCGGCAGCTCGTGGCGAAGCGGTCGGGCAGCCAGTTCCTCGATCAACGCGGGCAGCAGTACGTCCATCGCCCTGCGGTAGCCGGCGCCGGACGGGTGGAATCGGTCGGGCGCGAACAGATCGGGCCGGTCCACGAACTGCGGGCTGACGAGTTTGGCGATGGCCACGGCGCGCCCGGCAGCGTCGGTGACGGCGCGCTCCTGCAGCACCGCCAGCCGTAGCGACCACTGGCTCAGCATCGACCGCAGCGGCTGCGGGATCGGGGTGATGACGCCGAAATCCGGACAGGTTCCCACCACCACAGGAATCCGCCGCGAGGTGAGCTTGGCGACCGTGGCACCCAGCTGGGCCGCGGACCGCCACGGCGGCACCATGTCGCGGATGTCGTTGGCGCCCACCAGGATGACCACCGCGTCCGGCGCCTCCGCCAGGCACAGGTCCAACTGCCGGGGCAGGTCGGCGGAGGTCGCCCCGGTCAGGCCGTGGCTGCGCAGCCGGACGGGACGATCCAGGTGGTCGGCGACGCCGAGAGCAAGGATGACGCCTGGCAGGTCGTCGGCGTGCGTGGTCCCGTAGCCCACCGAGGTCGAATCGCCGAGCATCACCAGGGTGAGGAAATCATCGTCTTGGAGCCCCTCTGGCAGCACGTGACCGTCCGGGCTGTACACACCGTCGCCCTGCGGCAGCTGGATCTGTGCCAGCAGGTCGGAGGCCCTCTGCTGCGCGAGGGTCGCGCCGGGCACCGAGGGCGGCACCAGTGTGCCTTCTGCCAGCGCGGCATTGACGGCCGCTGCTTCGATCACCCTGGTCGCCGTCACGGCCTGGCGGATGAGGGTGACCACGGCGCTGCCCACCCCGGCCAGCACGCTGATACCCGCCACCGTCCCGACGCCGAATTTGCCGCCGGCCCGGATCGCCGGGCCGGCAGAGGACAATCCGCCCATCAGGCCAAAGGTCTTGCTCGACCACACGCTCATCGACTGCCCCCTGATGCGAAAACCAGAAACCGGCGCCCTGGGACCCGGACACCGGAAGACATCCACCGTGTACCACCACCGGACCGGCCGATTTATTCCGGCCGGGCGAGCGGCATGACCATCTTCCGCCGCACGCCCGGTGACCCACATCCCACGCAAGGAGGGAAAAGGTTGACGGGGCGAAGCCGAAGTGTCGATCGGTTACTCGGTCGGGCCCCCCGTTCGAGAAATCCCGGTCTGGCAATCCAGCTCGATCGGTCGAACCGATCTTCATCGCTCGGGCGTCTGCTCACACAGAGGATCTGCCGCCCGGGACTGATACCCAGGGGGGCAACCGGGGCCGGTTAGCCTGGGCCTGACAATTCGTCCGCTGCTGGCCGGCCGTCCCCCGGTCGGACAGCCATCGGACCCCGACCCGAGAGCCACCCGATCTGTGAGTCATCAAGGAGAACCTCCGTGCGGTATGCCCAGACCATCGTCGATCTGATCGGCAACACGCCGCTGGTCCGGCTGGGCCCGGTGGCCGCCGGGGTGGCTCCGCTGATCCTGGCCAAGATCGAGTACTTCAACCCGGGCGGGTCGGTCAAGGACCGCATCGCGGAGAAGATGATCATGGCCGCCGAGCAGTCCGGTGCGCTGCAGCCCGGCGGCACCATCATCGAGCCGACCAGTGGCAACACCGGGGTCGGCCTCGCCCTGGTCGCCCAGCAGCGCGGTTACCACTGCATCTTCGTCTGCCCCGACAAGGTCAGTGAGGACAAGCAGAACGTGCTGCGCGCGTACGGGGCCGAGGTGGTGGTGTGCCCGACGGCTGTCGCGCCGGAGAACCCCAACTCGTACTACTCGGTGTCCGATCGGCTGGTCCGGACCACCCCAGGAGCCTGGAAGCCCGACCAGTACGCGAACGCGCAGAACCCGGCGAGCCATTACGACACCACCGGGCCGGAGATCTGGGCCGACACCGACGGCAGGGTAACGCATTTCGTCGCCGGCGTGGGTACCGGCGGCACCATCTCCGGTACCGGCAGGTACCTGAAGGAGAAGTCCGGCGGCCGGGTCCAGGTGATCGGTGCCGACCCGGAGGGCTCGGTCTACTCCGGCGGCACCGGACGTCCCTACCTGGTCGAGGGCGTCGGCGAGGACTTCTGGCCCGACGCGTACGACCGGACGGTGACCGACCGGATCATCGCCGTCTCCGACGCCGAGTCCTTCGCCCTCACCCGGCGGCTGGCCCGGGAGGAGGGGCTGCTGGTCGGCGGATCCTGCGGCATGGCCGTGGCCGCGGCGCTGAAGCTCGCGGAGGGCCTCACCCCCGACGACATCGTCGTGGTGATCCTGCCCGACGGCGGCAGAGGGTATCTGTCCAAGATCTTCTCGGATCGCTGGATGGCGTCCTACGGATTCCTGTCCAGGGACGGGGAGGCCACCGTCGGCGAGGTGTTGCGCCGCAAGAGCGGCCAGCTCCCTGCGCTGGTGCACACACACCCGAACGAGACCATCCGCGATGCGGTGGAGATCATGCACGAGTACGGGGTGTCGCAGATGCCGGTGGTGTCCGCCGAACCGCCGGTGATGGCCGGCGAGGTGGTCGGCTCGGTCTCCGAACGCGACCTGCTCGACGCGCTGTTCGCCGGCACCGCGTCGCTGGCCGACGCGGTGAGCGGGCATATGGCCGAACCGTTCGCCCTGGTCGGGTCCGGCGAGAACCTGGCCGCGGCGCGGTCGGCGCTGCAGGACCGCGACGCCATCATGGTGGTCGACGACGGCAAGCCCGCGGGCGTACTGACCAGGGCCGACCTGCTCGGGTTCCTGGCCGGCTGAGGCTCGCCGGGGCTCGCCCGGTGGCCAGTGATCGAGTCGGCGAAACCCGAGGTCGGGCAGGGCTCGCGGGGCTACCATGACTTGGGCGGCAGGACACCGGCGTGACGTCACCGGACGATCCATCCATCCATACACCATCCATCCGTACACCATCCATTCATCCACGCCGGGCGGGAGCTTCGTGAGCTACCTACCAGCCCCGTACGAAGCGCCTCAGCAGGACGATCTGTCCGCGACGCTGGCCGCGATCCTCACCACCACCCTTGCGCTGATCACCTCCTGGGTGGTCGGCGCGCAGGCCTACCCCGTCATCCGGGAGGGCATCGACGCGGCGATGGGCGACCTGACCGACGAGCAGCAGCAGGCGTTCACCGACGCGTTGCCGACGACCGGGGTGCCCACCGTGGGGTGGGCGCTGGCCACCGTCTTCATGGTGATCGGTGCGGTGCTGCTGCTGTTCCGTCGCGGACGGGGGCTGCTGATTCTCGGCGCGCTGGTCTGCGTGGCCACCACGGCGTGGGCGCAGTTCGGCCTCGGGTACGGCGACGTGGGTTCGAGCGCGACGATGCCCGTCGACCAGTGGCCGCTGTTCTGGGGCGGCGCCGCCGTCGTGATCGCGGCGATCATGCCCGCGACCGGGCGGTGGGTCGGCCGCAGCCGTCAGAAGGCGTCGGGCAGACAGTCCACCGTCATCGGCACCACGGAATCCGGCGCGATCCTCTGGCCGGGGATGTGACAGGTAGCTGCCGCTGGGGGCCGCTGCCGCCGTTACCCTGGCCCGCATGAGCATCCCGCCCAGTTCCGCGGAGTTCGCCGACGGCTTCGCCACCAGGGCGATCCATGCCGGTCAGGACCCCGATCCGCTGACCGGGTCCATCACGGTGCCGATCTACCAGACGTCGACGTACGCGCAGGATGTGGTGGGCGAGACCCGCGGCGGGTACGACTATTCGCGGGCCGGCAACCCGACCCGCACCGCGCTGGAGCAGGCGCTGGCCAGCCTGGAGGGAGCGAGCCACGGGTATGCGTTCGCATCCGGGATGGCGGCATCGGACACGCTGATCCGTGCCGTGCTCCGGCCCGGTGATCATGTGATCATCCCGGACGACGCCTACGGCGGAACCTTTCGGCTGATCGACAAGATCTGCGTCCCCTGGGGAATCAGCTACACCGCGACATCCCTGGGTGATCTCGACGGGGTCCGCGACGCGTTGCGACCGGAAACGAAACTGATCTGGTGCGAGACGCCGACCAACCCGTTGCTGGGCATCGCCGACATCGCCGGGCTGGCCGACATCGCCGGAGTGTCCGGCGCGAAACTGTTGGTGGACAACACGTTCGCCTCGCCGTATCTGCAGCAGCCGATCGACCTGGGCGCCGACGTGGTGCTGCACTCGACGACCAAGTACATCGGCGGGCACTCCGACATCATCGGCGGCGCCTTGGTCACCGACGAGGACGGCCTGGGTGAGTCCTTCGCCTTCCACGCCAAATCGATGGGCGCCATCGCCGGTCCGTTCGACGCCTGGCTCACCCTGCGCGGGGTGAAAACCCTTGCGGTGCGGATGGATCGGCATTGCGACAACGCCGAAGCGGTGGTCGACCTGCTGGTCGGCCACCCCCGGGTCGGGCACGTCTACTACCCGGGCCTGCCCAGTCACCCCGGCCATCAGATCGCGGCCGGCCAGATGCTCCGCTTCGGCGGGATGGTGTCGTTCACGGTCGCCGGCGGCCGTGAGGAGGCCGTCAAGGTGTGCCAGCGGACCCGGTTGTTCACCCTCGGCGAGTCGCTGGGTGGGGTGGAGTCGCTGATCGAACATCCCGGACTGATGACGCATGCGAGCGTCGCCGGCTCCCAGTTGGAGGTCCGTGACGACCTGATCAGGCTTTCGGTCGGCATCGAGGACATCGGGGACCTGTTGGCCGACCTGCGCGATGCGCTGGACTGAGATACCGATGACGACACCCCTCACGACGACACACCCTTCACGACATCCGTCATGACGACACCCTCATGACGCGGCGGCGCCTGGCACTGGCGTTGGACATCGGTGGCACCAAGCTGGCCGCCGCCGTGGTCGACGAGAGCGGCGCGATCGTCGCGGCGCACCGGGTCCGCAACCCGCAGGGCACCGACGGCGATGTGCTGTTCGAAGCGTTGACCACCGCCGCGGACACCGCCCTGTCATCGGCGGGCGTCGGCGCAGGCGATGCGCGGCTGGTCCCGGCGATCGGGGTCGGTACGGCCGCGCCGTTGGACCTGGACGCCGGCACGGTGTCGCCGGTGAACATCCCGGCCTGGCGGGCATACCCGTTGCGGGACAGGCTGATCGAGCGTTACCAGATGGACGTCGGGCTGATCGGCGACGCCGTGGCGGTCGCCGTCGGCGAGCACTGGCGGGGGGCCGCGCGCGGGCACGCAAACGTACTGGGCATGGTGGTGTCCACCGGTGTCGGCGGCGGGTTCGTGTTGAACGGCCGGGTGGTGGTGGGCGCGACAGGCAACGCCGGCCACATCGGGCACGCCAGCGTGGACCCGAACGGGCCGGACTGCGTCTGCGGCGGTGTCGGCTGCCTGGAGGCCATCGCCAGCGGCACCTCGCTGGCGGCCTGGGCCGTGCAGCACGGTTTCGGAGCGGCGGACGGGACGGCGGACCGGACGGCGGACGGGACGGCGGACGGGACTGTGAACGGGACTGCACCGGCGGCGGACGAGATCGCCGAGGCCGCGGTGGCCGGCGACCCGATCGCGCTGGCGGCATTCCATCGGGCCGGCGCCGCGCTCGGCCTGGCGATCGCCGGAGCGGTCACGCTGCTCGACCTGGATCTGGTGGTGATCGGTGGTGGTGTTGCGGCTGCCGGACCGCTGCTGTTCGACCCGATCGCCGCGGCGTACTCCCGCTATGCCGCATTGGGTTTCGCCAAGCGCCCGCGGGTGGTGCCTGCCATGCTCGGCGGCACGGCAGGGTTGATCGGCGCCGCCGCGGTCGCCATGGACCCGCCCGCGTACTGGCCGACGGAGGCCGGCCGGTTCGTCCGGACCTGACCCGATGGCGAGATGGGCCGTCCGGCGCTGCCCGGTCCGCGGCCGCCGACGCTGGCAGGATGGGCGGGCATGGAGCAGGTCACCGTCGCCGACGTCCGCATTGCCGCCGAACTGCTGCGCGGAGTCGCGCGGTACACCCCGATGGAATCCTCCCGGCCACTGTCCGAGCGGGTGGCCGGACCGGTCTATCTCAAGTGCGAGAACCTGCAGCGCACCGGCTCTTTCAAGATCCGCGGCGCCTACGTCAGGATCGCGCGTCTGTCCGAGGCCGAGCTCGCCGCCGGGGTGGTCGCGGCGTCAGCGGGCAACCATGCCCAGGGTGTCGCGCTGGCGGCGTCACTCGTCGGCACCACCGCTCAGGTGTACATGCCGGTGGGCGCCTCGATCGCCAAGCTGACGGCGACCCGCGCCTACGGCGCGAACGTCGACCTGGTGGGGCAGACACTCGATGAGGCGCTCGAGGCGGCGGCGGAGTTCTCGGCGCGGACCGGCGCCGTGCTGGTGCACCCGTTCGACCATCCGGACGTGCTGCGCGGCCAGGGCACCGTCGGACTCGAGCTGTTGGAGCAGGTCCCCGACGTGGCGACGGTGGTGGTGTCGGCCGGCGGCGGAGGGCTGATCAGTGGGGTTGCTGCCGTGCTGCGGGAGCTGCGGCCGCAGGTCAGGATCGTCGGGGTGCAAGCGGAGCAGGCCGCGGCCTGGCCGGGTTCGCTGCAGGCCGGACATCCCGTCCGGCTCCGGCAGATGTCCACCCTTGCGGACGGGATCGCGGTGGGGGAGCCGTCGCAGTTGACCTTCGACCACGTCTCGAAGTTGGTCGACGAGATCGTCACCGTCAGCGAGGACCAGTTGTCGCAGGCGATGCTGCTCTGCCTGGAACGCGCCAAGCTGGTCGTCGAACCCGCCGGTGCCGCCACGGTGGCGGCGATCATGGCGCATCCCACCGCGTTCACCCCGCCGGTGGTGGCGGTGCTGTCCGGCGGAAACATCGACCCGCTGGTGCTGCTGCACGTCACCCAGCACGGACTGGTCGCGGCCCGGCGCTTCCTCACCCTGCGAGTGGAGATTCTCGACCGGCCGGGCCGGCTCGCCGCGCTGCTGGCGCTGGTCGCCGAGCTGGGCGGGAACGTCGTCGACGTCGTGCACTCCCGGCTGGGATCGAGCCTGCAGATGGGTGACGTGGAGGTGGCGCTGCGGATGGAGGCCCAGGGAGCCGAGCATTGCGACCAGCTGGTGCAGGGACTCGTGCAGGCCGGCTACCGGATCCTGGAACGCCACTGACCAGCGCGGCAGGCCCGATGCTGCGGACGCCTGCCGAACTGGTCAGTGCTGGGTCGAACGAAAAACAGCAGGTCAGCCGACGAACGGCTTGGCGTCCAGCACGCTGACCTTCTGGGTGCGGCCGTTGGGCAGGGTGTACTCCCGCGACTCTCCGCGGGAGGCACCCAGGATGGCCTGGCCGAGCGGGGACTGCGGCGAGTAGACCTGCAACGACCCGTGCACGCCTTCTTCCCGAGAACCGAGCAGGAACGTCTCCTGATCGTCGTCGTCACCGTCGTAGGCGATGGTGACGACCATGCCGGGCTCCACCACACCGTCGTCGGCGGGTGGGACGCCGACCTGAGCGGTGCGGAGCAACTCCTGGATCTGCCTGATCCGGGCCTCCTGCTTGCCCTGTTCGTCGCGCGCGGCGTGATACCCGCCGTTCTCCTTGAGGTCACCCTCCTCGCGCCGCGCATTGATCTCGGCCGCGATCACAGGACGCTGCGCAACGAGCTGGTCGAGCTCGTGCTGGAGGCGGTCGTGTGCTTCCTGGGTCAGCCAGGTCACGACGGTCCCGGTCATGGCAACTCCTTTACTGCTGATATGTCCGTCCGCGGCACCGGGATCGGTGATACGGGATGCGGGTGTACGGCCCGTACCGCGAGACGGTCGCGAGGCGCGTTCCCGCACGCGTGGGTGGCACAACAAACAAGTGACGGCCCCGAGTCAATGAAGTACGAGGGGCCGTCGGCTTGTCTGATTCTAACACGCGGGTCTGCGCTGGCCGCCCTTATTCATCCAATGCGGGCCCGCCCGATCCCGGCATGGTCGGCGCGGCGAGCCTCGGTTCTCCGCGCTGACCTGCCACAACGGCGCCGCTGGCGATCGACCGCCCGAGCCGGGCCGCAGTCGCCGCGATGTCGGTCTTGGTGCCGGCCGTTCGGCGTGGACAATGGTTCTGTCCCGGGGACCTGGCCGGGGAATCGCCTCGCGGAGGCCGGAAAGGGAACGACGTCGTGAGCAACGGGATGTCCGAGCGGCCAGTGAATGCCGGCGAGCAGCGCGAAGTGACGGTCGACGTGCCTGTTGGGACTGCGATGCGCGTGGCAGCCGAGCGCGCGCGCTTCGCGGCTGGCGCCCCGTTGCGGCTGATGGCCGTGCACGCCCATCCCGACGACGAGTCGAGCAAGGGTGCGGCCACCCTCGCCAAGTATGTGGCCGACGGTGTCGGGGTGGTGGTGGTGTCCTGTACCGGGGGCGAGCGCGGGGACATCCTCAATCCCAAGTTCGACGCGGCCGACCTGGACATCCCGACCCTGCGGATCAGCGAGATGGCAAAGGCCGCAGAGATTCTCGGCGTTGCGCACGAATGGCTGGGGTATCACGACTCGGGGTATCACGAGGGCGAACCAGACACCTGGGAATTGCCGGATGGCAGTTTCGCGGTCCTGGATCCCGCCGAGGAAATCGGCGCCCTGGTCAAGGTCATCCGCCGGTACCGGCCGCATGTGATGACCACCTACGACGAGAACGGCGGCTACCCGCACCCCGATCACATCCGGTGTCACGTGGTGTCGGTCGGGGCCTTCGAGGCGGCGGGGGATCCGCAGGCGTACCCGGACGCCGGTGAGCCATGGCAGCCGCTGAAGCTCTACTACAACGTCGGGTTCTCCCCGGAACGGATCCTGGCCATCAACTCCGCCGTCAAGGAGCTGACCGGTTCCGGTCCGTTCGACGAGTGGATCCAACGGTTCTCCGACCACCCGCGGCCCGACCCCGGCGCGCGGATCACCACGCAGATCCCGGTGGCCGAGTACTTCGGGCATCGGGACGCCGCGCTCAAGGCCCACGAGACGCAGATCGATCCCGACTCCGTCTGGTTCGCGGTCCCGCACCATGTCGAGGCCGAGGTTTGGGGAACGGACGACTACGAACTGGCCCGGTCGCTGATCGACACCACGCTGCCGGAAAGTGACCTGTTCGCCGGGCTGCGGGAACGGGTGAACACGTGACAGGGTTCGTCGGATCGGTGGTGAACGGATCTGTCGTCAACAGGATCGTCCTGCGGGCTCAGGACCCGCCGGCCGAGATCGACCCGACTACCGGCAAGGGCCCGGAGTGGGGCAAGGCAGCGCCGATCGGTTTGCTGATCGTCCTGCTGATGGGCATCGCGCTGTACTTCCTGATCAAGTCCATGAACAAGAACCTGCGCAAGGTGCCCAGCAGCTTCGAGGCCGACGGCGCCGTTCCCGACGACGTCGATCAAGCGGGGTTCTCCTCGGCTGACGGCACCGACGCCGACACCGACACCGACGAGCCACTGACGGATACCGCCGCCGAGCGCACCGAACGCCCCCGATAGGCATGGCCGCCGCGTCACGGCTCGCCGGTGCCACCTCGACCTACCTGGCCCAGCACGCCGGCAACCCGGTGGACTGGTGGCCGTGGTCGGACGAGGCGTTCGCCGAGGCACGGCGTCGGGACGTTCCCGTACTGCTCTCCGTCGGCTACGCATCCTGTCACTGGTGCCACGTGATGGCGCGGGAATCGTTCTCCGACCCGGCCACCGCGGACCAGCTGAACCGGGACTTCGTTGCGATCAAGGTCGATCGCGAGGAACGGCCGGACGTCGATGCGGTGTACATGAGCGCGACTCAGGCGCTCACCGGCCATGGCGGCTGGCCGATGACCTGCTTCCTGACGCCGGACGGTGCGCCGTTCTATGCCGGTACGTACTTCCCGCCGGTGCCCAGCTCGGGCCTTCCGGCGTTCCGGCAGCTGCTGTCCGCGATCTCGGAGGCGTGGACCACCCAGCGTGACGAGGTCACCCAGGCAGCCGGCCGGATCGGCGCCTCGCTGGCGGCGATGTCCGGGCCGCTGGCCGGCGGACGGCTCGAGGCGGCCGAGCTGACGGCGGCCGCCGACGACATGCTGGGCCAGATCGACATGGTTGACGGCGGGTTCGGCGGAGCACCCAAGTTCCCGCCGGCGATGGCCGCCGAATTCCTGCTCCGGCACCACGAGCGCACGGGTTCGTCGCCCGCACGGGCCGCCGTCACCCTGACGCTTGATCGGATGGCCCGCGGCGGAATCTTCGACCAGCTGGCCGGTGGGTTCTCCCGGTACAGCGTCGACAAGACTTGGCACGTCCCGCATTTCGAGAAGATGCTGGACGACAACGCGCAGCTGTTGCGGCTGTACGCCCACCACGCCCGACTGACCGGGTCCGCGTTGTCCGGGCGGGTGGCCGCCCAGACCGCACAATTCCTGCTGCGCGACCTGCGACTGCCCTCAGGTGCCTTCGCCGCGTCGCTGGACGCCGACACCGGGGGTGTCGAAGGAGCGACCTACCGCTGGACGCGGCGCCAGCTGATCGAGGAACTCGGGGCGCCGGACGGACAGGCGGCGGGGGACTTGTTTGCACTGCCGCCGGAGGGTCCGGACGGTGTCCTGGCCGCAGCGGCCGAGGATCTGGCGGCCGAGGTCCTCCGGCTCCCGGTCGATCCACCCGACCCCGGGTGGTTCGCCGGCATCCGGGCCCGGTTGCTCGCCGCCAGGGACCGACGTCCGCAGCCCGGCCGGGACGACATCGTGGTGCTCCGGTCCAACGGGCTGGCGATGGCTGCGTTGGCCGAGGCCGGTGCCGCGGCGGCCCGTACCGACTGGGTCGACGGGGCCGTCGCGGCAGCCGAGTACCTGGTGGCCGTGCATCGGATGGACGGCCGCTGGTATCGCAGTTCCCGGGACGGCCGGGTCGGGCCGGGTCGCGCCGTGCTGGCCGACCACGGCGATCTGGCCGGCGGCCTGCTGGCGCTGTACCAGGCCACCGGCGATCGGCGCTGGCTGGACGAGGGCGTCGCCGTCATCGACCAGGCGTTGGCGCATTTTGCGGAACGTTTCGCGGCTGATGGGTCCGTCGATGGTCAGCAGCCATGGACCGGCGGGTTCTTCGACACCGCGGACGACGCGGGGCCGTTGATCGTGCGGCCACGGGACCCTACCGACGGCGCGGCGCCGTCCGGTCAGTCGGCGATCACCAATGCCCTGCTGACCGCCGCGGCGCTGACCGGGAACGCCGCCTACCGCGCGTGCGCCGAAACGTCACTGGCCTCGGTCGCCGGGCTGGTCGCCAGGTTCCCGCGGTCGGCGGGCTGGCACCTGTGCGCCGCCGAGGTGGTTGCCGCCGGCCCGCTGCAGGTGGCGGTCTCCGGTGACCCGGGCGACGAGCGCGACGCGCTGGCCACGGTGGCTCGGCGTCATGCGCCCGCCGGGTCCGTCATCGACATCGGCATGGCCGATGCCCCCGGCCGCGAACTGCTCGCTGCGCGGCCCGCGATCGGGGGCAAGGCGACTGCCTACGTCTGCCGCGGATTCGTCTGCGATCGGCCGGTCACCGCCCCGGCGGACCTCCAGGCCCTGCTGACCACTCGCTGACCACTCGCTGACCACTGGCTGACCGCTCGCGGACCCCGCGCACCCCGCGCGTGCGTCCCCCTGTTCGGCGCGGATCAAGTTTCGCCGCGCGGATGAACCGGTGTACTCGCGTCACTCCAGTCCCATAACCGCGACGTTCATGCGCGCCGCAGACTTTGATCCGCGCTGGCAAGGGGTGACGTGGATCACAGGCGATTCCGGCTATTCGCCGGGAACATTCGCCATAGTTGCTGCAGTTGTATGCTCTGTAACGGTGTAATCAGCACCGTCAGAACAAGGAAGGAGTCTCCCGATGAAGGGATACTTCACAGAAGCATGGGGCGAGGGCGAAGATCCCGGCCCAGGACGCCGTGGCGGCCCGCACGGGCGCGGCGGCAAGGGTGGTCGCGGACCAGGGTTCGGCGGCTACGGACCGGGCCGGGGATTCGGCCCGCGCGGCCGGGGACGCGGCGGAGCGCCGGAAGTCCCGGACGCCTCGGACGCGGCAGGCTGGTTTGCCGGCCGGCTCCCGGAGGACTGGTTCGCCGGCGCACCGAGCGTCTCGGTCGACCGCGACGAGATCATCGTCGTGGGTGACCTGCCCGCATTGACCGAGGAGTTCTCCGACGACGCGGCCAAGGCGGCCGCCGAGGTCGGACGCATTGCCCGGTTCCGCGAGGACACCTGCGCCGCCCGGATCGAGATCGCCCGTCAGGGCCAATTCCGGTACGGCCGGGAGATCTCCTGGGGTGCCCGACTGGGCGGCACCCAGGAGCTGTTCACCACGCTGTCCGCCCCGGTGATGACGCGCTTGCGCCAGCAGGAGCGGCAGATCCTGGACACGCTGGTCGAGTCGGGCGTCGCCCGGTCCCGGTCGGACGCGGTGGTCTGGGCGGTGCGGCTGGTCGGTCAGCACGCCGATTCCTGGCTGGGCGATCTGCGCTCGGCGATGGAAGAGGTCAACCGGCTCCGCGACCAGGGACCGGACCTCGGCTGAGGAGAGTAATCAGCACCGGATCAGCACCGAGGAATCAGCACCGAGGAATCAGCACCGAATGGTCAGCGAACCTGGAACAGCAACATCCAGATGGCCACGCAGTGGCACATTGCGGCCAGTGACACGCAGGCGTGGAAGTACTCGTGGTAGCCGAACGTCTTGGGCCAGGTGTTCGGCCTGCGGGTGGCGTAGAAGATCGCGCCGACCGTGTACAGCAGTCCGCCCGCGGCGATCAGCACCACGGCCGCCACGCTGACACTGCGCCACAGATCCGGTAGCACGAACACCGCCACCCACCCGAGCGCGAGGTAGAACGGCACACCGATCCAGGTCGGGGCATGCGGCCACAGCATCTTCAGCGCCACGCCGCCCGCTGCCCCGATCCAGACCGTTACCAGGATGACGGTGCTGGTCGGCGGATGCAGAGCCAGCGCGGCGATCGGGGTGTAGGTGCCCGCGATGAAGACGAAGATCATCGAGTGATCGGCGCGCTTCATCCAGGTTCTGGCCTCGGATGATTTCCAGGTGTGTCGGTGGTACGTGGCGCTGATCCCGAACAGGCCGACGAGCGTGACGGCATAGACGGCGCAGGCGAAGGCGGCGCCGACGCCGACCCAGATTCCGGCAACCGGGATCAGCACCAGGCCCATGACGATCGCCGCGGCCAGCGAGTACACGTGGATCCAGCCCCTGGCCCGCGGCCGATCCAGGAACGGCGTGGTGGTCACCTCGGCCGTGGTCATCACTCCATCGTGCTGTAGTTGCCGGTGTTTTCCCAGGGCGCGGGGTGGTGATCCCTGTCCCTGCCGGGGCCCACCCGCGCCAGTAGGGTCAACTCCCGTGAGGCTCCCGTCGTTGGTCTACCGCGTCTACGAACGCAAGTTGACCCGGGAACTCCTCGGAGCGCAAATCCCGCACCACGTGGGCGTCATGCTCGACGGGAATCGGCGATGGGCCCGCAAGGCGGGGTTCACCAATCCCACCGAAGGGCACAGGGCCGGTGCCGCTCACATCGCCGACCTGCTGGAGTGGTGCCGCGAGGCCGGCATCGGCATGGTCACCCTGTGGCTGCTGTCCACCGAGAACCTGCGCAGGGCCGACGACGAGCTGCTGCCGTTGCTGGCCATCATCACCGACGTCGTGGACGAACTGGCCGCTCCGGGTCAACCCTGGAAGCTGCGGATCGTCGGCGCCAGGGACGTGCTGCCGGCCCCGATGGCCACCCGGTTGACGGCGGCCGAGATGCGGACCGAGGATCGCACCGGCCTGCAGGTCAACATCGCAGTGGGGTACGGCGGGCGGCAGGAGATCGTCGACGCCGTCACCTCGATGCTGCGGACCGGGCTCGACGAGGGCATGGGCGTACAGGAGTTGATCGACTCGCTGGACGTGGAGACCATCGGCGAGCACCTGTACACCTCGGGCCAGCCCGACCCTGACCTGGTGATCAGGACCTCCGGTGAGCAGCGGCTATCCGGGTTCCTGCTGTGGCAGAGCGCGCATTCGGAGTTCTGGTTCTGCGAGGCCTATTGGCCGGATTTCCGGCGGGTGGATTTCCTGCGGGCGCTCCGCGATTACGCGGCACGGCACCGTCGCTACGGCGAGTGACCGGCCCGGCGCCCTGGTTCAGGCGGGTCGGTTCGCCTGGGTGACGAAGCGCGGGTACGCAGGCCGACGCACTCCGGTGCTGCGTGCAGCCGCCCCTGCGAATTCGTCACCGCCTACCCTGACCGGCATGGATCTGGTCACCGAATACCTGAAGTTGGGCCTGCGCTTCGACCGGATCGTGGATGGGTTCGTCGACGCGTACACCGGCGATCCGGCGTTCCGACTCGAGGTCGCCGACGAGCCAGCGCCCGAGCCGCTGGAGCTGTCCCGGCAGGCGGCGGCGCTGTCCGCGGCGGTCGCCGACACCGACCTGGCGCCCCAGCGCGCGGCTTTCCTGACGGCCCATCTGGATGCGCTGTCACTGGCCGGGCGCCGGCTCGCTGGGGAGTCGATGTCGCTGGTCGACGAGGTCGCCGGATACTTCCAGGTCCAGATCGAGCTGGTCCACACCGATGTCTTCGCCGACGCGCATGCGCGGATCGGCGAGTTGCTGGGCGGCACCGGGCCGGTCGGGGACCGGCTGGCCGCGCTGCGCGCGGCGGAGCTCTGCCCGGTCGACGTCGTCGAACCGGCGGTCCGGGCGGTCGCGGCGAATCTGCGGGAGCGGGTCAGCCGGGACACCGGGCTGGCCGCGCTGGAAGAACACATCGACTTCGAGATCGCCCATGACGTCGCGTGGAGCGGCTTCAACTACTACCTCGGCAACTTCCGCTCCCGGGTCGCTGTCAACGCCGACATCGGCCACCGGGTCAGCCAGCTGGGTGTGCTGGTGGCGCACGAGTGCTATCCGGGCCACCACACCGAACACTGCCGCAAGGAGGATCTGCTGGTCCGCGGTGCCGGCGAGGTCGAGCACACCATCTTCCTGGTGAACACCCCGCAGTGCCTGATGGCAGAGGGGCTGGGTGACCTGGCGCTGACCGCCGCGGTCGGACGGGGGTGGGGGCGGTGGCTGGCGCAGGTGCTCGACGGGATCGGGCCGAGCTTTGACCCGGATCTGGCCGAGGCGCTGGAGGTCGCCTCCCGGCCGCTCAGCGCGGTGCGGCAGAACGCCGCGATCCTGCTGCACGACCGCGGAGCCGACCCCGACGAGGTGGTCGCCTACCTGCAACGGTGGTCGCTGCTGGCCGAGGAACAGGCACGTCAGCGCATGCGCTTCCTCACCGACCCGCTCTGGCGGGCCTACACCTCCACCTACGTCGAGGGCGAGAAGCTGCTCCGACCCTGGCTCGATCGGCGTGACCCGGGAACGAGCGCGCTGGCCCGGTTCCAGCGGCTGCTCGACGAACCGTTGACCCCGGCGCGCATCCAGGTCGAGATGGCGCAGTCAGCCCGCGTGCCCAGCTGAACGGGCACCTACGGACCGGTGCCGAACGGTGCACCTGGATCTGATACCCCGGTGCGGTGGCTCACGCCGACTTCCCATGCGATTCTGCGGGAGGTCGGTTGTGATTCTGATTCAGTGGGACGACTGGGCGTCACGCGCCCCGATGAGCACCGACGAGGGGAATCGCTGATGAGTGGCCAGGCCCGATTGCTGGTTGTCGACGACGAACCGTCCCTGCAGGACATCGTCGCCACCTCGATGAGATTCCTGGGCTACCAGGTGGCCGTCGCCGCTACCGGGCGGGAAGCGGTGCGGATGGCCAGCGATATGCATCCCGACCTGATCATCCTCGACGTCATGCTGCCCGACTTCGACGGCCTGGAAGTGATGAAGCGGGTGCGGTCCGCCGGCGTCGATGCGGGTGTGGTCTTCCTGTCCGCCCGGGACACCCCCAAGGACAAGATCGCCGGCCTGACCGCCGGCGGGGACGACTACGTCACCAAGCCGTTCGGGCTGGAAGAGCTCGCCGCGCGGGTGGCCGCCGTGCTGCGCCGGACCCGCCCCGAGACCGACGACGACGGACAGCTGCGGGTGGCCGACCTCGAACTCGACCCGGAGACCTATCAGGTGACCAGGGCGGGCGTGCCGATCGAGCTGGCGCCCACCGAATACAAGATGCTGCGCCACCTGATGATCAACGCCAACGTGGTCTTGTCCCGCCAGCAGCTGCTGGACGCGGTGTGGGGGACCGACTTCTACGGCGACGACTCCGTGGTCGCCACCTACATCTCCTACCTGCGCCGCAAGGTCGACGCGACCGGCGAACCGCTGATCCACACCCACCGCGGTTTCGGCTATGTGCTTCGCGGCCAACGGCACTGAGCGCCTCAGGTGCCATGCCCGATGACGCCGCAGGTGCCGGCCCCAGGACCGGTCGAACAGTGACGGGCCGATGAGCGAGCATCCGACCGGGCGGGTGCGTGCCGATCCGTCCGGGTCGCCAACCGGGTCGCCAACCGTGCCGACCACCGGGCCACCGACGGTGCCGGCCGGCGTGCCCCGAACCCTGCCGCCCACCGGGCCGCCGAACAACGCCCTGCCGATGACGCCCCTGCCGATGACGCCCCTGCCGATGACGCCGATTCCGCCGCCGGCCGGTATCGCGCCGCCGGTAGTGGCGCGCGGGCCGGTACCGATGCCCCCGCACCGTCGCTGGAGCTTGCGCGCCAGGCTGATCGCACTCGTGGTCGCCGTCGCCGCCGTCGCGTTGATCGCGGTCGACATCGTGCTGCCCCTTGTCGTCCGGGATACCCAGATCGCGGCGAAGGAGGTGACCCTGGCCGGCGTGATCGCCACGGTGAGCCGGGACCAGCGGGTCACCTCGCGAACGTTGGCCGACCTGAGCGAGAAGGCCCAGCTGCGCGGCGAAATCGGCTGGTCCACGGTGTCCGCGGACGGCATCTCCGTGGTCCAGGTGCCGACCGCCAGCAACGCCGCCGCCAACCCGCAACTGACGGGCACCGACTGGATCGGAGCTCCGGCCACCGTCCTTGACGCCGCAGACAGCAACCAGCGCTACCTGGCCCGCGGCTTCCCGGTCGGGCTCGGCGACGAACCCGGTTATCTGGTCGCCTGGATGCCGCTGGACGATGTCGACCAGACCTTCCGCCGGCTGGTGCTGGTCGAACTGCTGGTTACCGTGGGCCTGCTGATCCTGCTCGGCGCCACTGCCGGACTGGTCATCCGCCGCGAACTGCGGCCGCTGGAGACGATGGCCGAGGCCGCCGACGACATCGCGGCCGGAGACCTCAGCCGCCGGGTGGAGGACGCCGATCCCAGCACGGAGATCGGCCGACTGGGGGCGGCCCTGAACGGCATGCTCGACGGCATCTCCTCGCTGCTGGACGACCGCAGGCGTAGTGAGGACCGGCTGCGGCAGTTCGTCGCGGACGCCTCGCACGAGCTCCGCACCCCGGTGGCAGCGGTCCGCGGGTACGCCGATCTGTACGGCGCCGGGGCGCTTCCGGACGGCTCCGCGGTGGATCGGGCCATGCAGCGGATGGGTTTCGAGGCGCGGCGGATGGGTGCGCTGGTCGAGGACCTGCTGACGTTGATCCAGGCGGACGCCGAGCGCACTGCCGCGCACGAGCGGGTGGACCTGCGGGAATTGCTCGGCGGTGTGGTCGACGACGCCGCCGTGATCGATCCCCTGCGCACCTGGCGGCTGGCCGGAGTTCCGGGCAGCGCCGTCGTGCTCGGCGACCGGTTGCGACTGCACCAGCTGTTCGCCAATTTGCTGGCCAACATCCGCACGCACACCGACGAGGGCACCGTGGCCACCGTGTCGGTCTTGCCGGGGTCCGAAGAGATCGCGGTGATCATCAGCGACAACGGGCTCGGGGTCGGTGACGACGACCTCGAGCGGCTCTTCGATCGGTTCTACCGGGTCGACGCATCCCGCAGCCGGGAGAAAGGCGGCACCGGTCTGGGCCTGTCCATCGTCGCGGCGATCGTCCGGGCGCACGGCGGACGGATCATGGCCTCGCACAGCACCGGCGGAGGGTTGACCATGACGGTGGTGCTGCCCCGGGCCATGGGTACCGCTGCGGTGGACCGACCCGCGGCCGCGCCGGAAAGCACGGTCTGACGATCGACTGAAGGTCGGCCGCCGGCCGCCGCCCGGCGCTCGCCTCGGGCCGTTCCCGGAGCACACCCTGGTGCTAACAACGCCGACATCCGATGTTCACACGATTGTTTGCGTGTTGGATCAGAACAGGTCGTCAGCACGGGTAACGTCCGAAATGTGAGCCGTACAGCAAAGGCTCATCCGGGAGGCCCCGATCGTGCGTGCCGCAACTGCAGCACCGAGCACGAGGGGGTCGGCGTCAGGCCCCCGTGTCCGCGGAAATTGTCACCGCGGGAATTGGGACACCGCCGGCCCTTCTCGAGGAAGCGGGCGCGCCGCGCGCGCTCGCCAGGGAGCCGCTCGTGGCCACACGTCGATCCGCCGCAGACCTCTCGCTCTCGCACGGCCAGCACGACATCGTTGACGTACCGGATCAGCCGGACCAGTTCCATCAGTCCGAACGGCCCGATCGCCCGGCCGAAGCGCCCTCTTCCGCTCTGCCCGGCCGCCGTACGTATGTCATCGACACGTCGGTGTTGCTCTCCGATCCGTGGGCGCTGAATCGGTTCGCCGAACACGAGGTCGTGCTCCCGTTGGTGGTGATCGGGGAGCTGGAGGACAAGCGGCATCATCCGGAGCTGGGCTACTTCGCCCGCCAGTCGCTGCGCATCCTGGACGACCTGCGGGTGCAGTACGGGCGGCTGGACTCTCCGGTGCCGGTCGGCGGGATGGCGGCCTCGGATAAGAAACAGCACGGGACCCGGGACGGGGCGGACGGTGGCGGCCTCACCTCGGGCGGTACCCTGCACGTCGAGCTGAACCACACCGACGCGACCGTGCTCCCTGCCGGATTCCGCAATGACAGCAACGACTCTCGAATTCTGGCGTGCGCGCTGAACCTGGCTCGGGAAAGGCCGGCGGGGTCGGTCGTGCTGGTCTCCAAGGACATGCCGCTGCGGGTCAAGGCGTCCGCCGTCGGGCTGACCGCGGACGAGTACCGGGCGCAGGACATCGTCCCGTCGGGCTGGACCGGCATGGCGGAACTGCCGGTGACCACCGAGCAGGTGGACACGTTGTTCCACACCGGCGTGATCGACGCCGATACGGCCCGCGAGCTGCCCTGCCATACCGGAGTCAAGCTCGTCACGCCGAGCAGCTCCGCGTTGGGCAGGGTGACGCCTGGCAAGCAGATCCGGTTGGTGCGGGGTGAGAAGGAGGCCTTCGGGTTGCGCGGCCGATCCGCCGAGCAGCGGATCGCCCTCGACCTGCTGATGGACGAGGAAATCGGCATCGTCTCGCTCGGCGGCCGGGCCGGCACCGGGAAGTCGGCGCTGGCATTGTGTGCCGGGCTGGAACTGGTGATGGAACGCCGCGCGCACCGCAAGGTCGTGGTGTTCCGCCCGCTGTACGCCGTCGGTGGGCAGGAGCTGGGCTACCTGCCGGGCAGCGAGAACGACAAGATGCAGCCATGGGCGCAGGCGGTTTTCGACACCCTGTCCGCAGTGGCCTCGCCGCAGGTCATCGAGGAGGTCATCGCCCGTGGGATGCTCGAGGTGCTGCCGCTGACCCACATCCGGGGTCGTTCGCTGCACGACTCGTTCGTCATCGTCGACGAGGCACAATCGTTGGAGCGCAATGTGTTGCTGACCGTGCTGTCCCGGCTGGGGACGAATTCGCGGGTGGTGCTCACCCACGACGTGGCGCAGCGGGACAACCTGCGGGTGGGTCGGCACGACGGAATCGCGGCGGTCATCGAAACGCTGAAAGGACACCCGTTGTTCGCGCACGTGACCCTGACCCGGTCGGAGCGATCGCCGATCGCGGCGCTGGTCACCGAGATGCTGGAGATGCCCGACCTGGCCTGACGGCCCGCTGTCATCGTGGGGGAGCCGGCGATCAGGCGATCGGCAGGGTCGCCGGCTCCTCGTTTCCCTGGGCGTCCGGCGCCGGCGCGCCGAACCGGGCGAGCAGCAACGCCCCGGCCAGCACGAGTGCGAAACCGGCCAGCGCCGCCGGGGTGCTGCCGGGTTCCGGCCGGTCGCCGCACAGCAGCACGCCGAGGCCGGCGCCGAGAACTGTCTCGGTGGCCACCACCGCACCGGTCACGGTCACCACACTGGCCCGCTGCAGCGCCGCCGCGCCGAGCAGCAGGCCGAGCGCACCGGCGGCGGCCATCGCCCACGCGGCCGGATCGGCCAGCAACGCCGGCACGGCGAAGTCGCGGACGATCCTGGCCCCGACGGCGAGCAGCCCGAAGCAGATCCCGGCGAGCACCGCCAGCAGCACGCCCGACCGACTGAGCGGCCGGACCCGTAGCGCCGCCGCCGCGGCCAGACCCGCCAGCAGCGCCGCACCCAGCAGGGCCACCCTGGCCGCAGTGCCGACCTCGGCAGCGCTCTGCGGCCCGCTGGCCAGCGCCAGCGCGAGCAGGCCCCCGACGATGCCGATGACAGCGATCACCTCGTGGCGGCGCAACCGAACGTGCAGGGTGAGGACCGCGAGCACGGCGGTGACGGCGAGGCTCGAGGCACGACCGGCCTGGACCACGAACAGTGGGAGGCTGCGCAGGGCCAGGATGGACGACCCGAAACCGGCGACGACCAGGGCCAGCGCCATCAGGTACCGCGGGCTCCTGGCCAGCCGCACCACGAAACGGGCGTTCACCGCCGAGGCTGTCGGCAGCCGCCGAACGGCGGAGGCCTGCAGGACGGCGGCGCCGCCGGAACAGATCGCCGCCGCACCGACCGCGAGCAATGCCAGGTTCACCACTGGACTCCCTGGAACACATCGCCGGTCAGCTGTCGGTCTGTCGTCGGAATGGTCGCGCGCCGCTGAGTACGCTAGTGCCTTCGTCCCATTCGTCACGACAGGGACGCGGCGGTCCGTCGGATGGCCGGGAAGCACCCACGAATGACGCGAGTGGTGAAGTAGCCGCACAGTCGCATTGAGGACGCGGGAGGAAACGTGGGCTCAGTCAGCCCAACGGTTCGCACACCTACTTCCGCTGCCGGTGGCCGCCCGCCGATCCTGGCGGTGATGGCTGCGTTCGTGACCATCACAGCGGTCTTGACGCTGGTGGTCACGCTGGCCACCCGGAACATGCTGCGGTCTCCGCTGGACGGGTCCCTGGACGGGCCCGTGTGGCTGGACGGCTGGTTCTCGGGCGACTCCGGCTGGTACTACGCCATCGCGAGATCCGGGTACAGCTACATCCCCGGGGTGCAGTCGCCGATCGCGTTCTTCCCGACCTACCCGATGACTGTTCGCGGTGTCGGTTGGCTGATCGGCGACGACCAGGTGGCCGGCTCGCTGATCTCCGTGGTCTGCGGCGCGGCCACCGCGGTGCTGTTCGCCCAGTGGGTCTGGCGGCGGCTGCCCCGCGCCGGTGCCGTCACGGCGATCGCCGTGCTGTTGCTGTACCCCTACTCGTTCTATCTCTACGGCGCGATGTACGGCGAATCGCTGTTCATGCTCACTGCGCTCGGCTCGTTCCTGTTGCTGGAGCGGCGGCACTACTGGCTGGCCGGCCTGGTGGGCGCGCTGGCCACTGCGGGGCGACCGGTCGGAGTCGCTGTCGCGGTCGGCCTGGTTGTCCGGATGCTCGAGATGCTCGCCGAGCACAGAGCTCTCGAAGTGCCCGTCATCTCGGCCGGCGCGGTCGGCGCCGTCGAAACGCCTTCGTCGGAACCCGGCGGGCGCGTCGAACCCGTCGATCCGGCCGAGGCGACCGCGCCGCCGGCGGCGGGCCGGAGCGATTACCCTGCTCACCCTCGCTGGCGCGAGCTGCTGCGCGCAGTTCCGGCGGTCCGCTGGCGGGAAGTGGGCGTGCTGGTCTCCGGCCTGGGCCTGGCGGCCTGGTGCATCTATCTGTGGATCCAGTTCGGTGATCCGTTGGCCTTTGTCTCCGTGCAGGCGGCGCCCGGCTGGTACCAGGGCAGCGGTCCGCACACCTGGTTCAAGGTGGTCTATGTCGGCACGATGGTCTTCGGGCCGGTGGACGTCGCGATCCGGACCACCGCACAGGCCATCATGTGCCTAATGGCGGTGCTGCTGCTGCGCAGGGTCTGGCGCCGATTCGGCTGGGGATACGCCGCGTTTTCCGTGGTGGTACTGGCGATCCCCATTCTGGGCACCAAGGACTTCATGGGCACCGGGCGCTATGTTCTTGTCGCGTTCCCGGTGGTGGCCGCGGCCGGCGATTTCTTGGCAACCCGCGCGCCGAAATGGGTTCGGGTCGCCGTGCTCGCCGCGCTGGGGACGGGACTGATGGTCGCGACAGCTTTCTACGCGCGTGGGGTGGAGGTTTCATGAGCGAGGGATTGCAGCGGGAGCGCTTCGAGAAACTGTCGATCTTCTTTCCGATGTGGAATGAGGAGCTATACATTCACCGGGCGGTCCGGGCCGCCAAGGAAATCTGTGAGCAACTGGTCGAGCACAAGGAGATCGGCGATTTCGAGATCATCGTCGTGGATGACGCCTCCACCGACCGGACCGCCGAATACGCCGACGCGCTGGTGGAGGTCGACACGCACATCCGCGTCGTCCATCATCAGCAGAATCGCAAACTCGGCGGCAGCATCAAGAGCGGCCTTGCTGCCGCTACCGGGGACCTGGTGCTCTACACCGATGCGGACCTGCCGTTCGAGATGATCGAACTGGTCAGGGCGATCCGGGTGCTGCGGGATTACGAGGCCGACATGATCAGCGCCTACCGCTTCGACCGGACCGGCGAAGGACTGCGCCGGGCGGTGTATTCCTGGACCTATAACTGGTTGATCCAGATCTCCTTCGGAACACGGCTGCGGGACGTCAACTTCGCATTCAAGCTGTGCCGCCGACGCGTCCTTGACCACGTCAGCTTGTCCAGCGAAGGCTCGTTCATCGACGCCGAGCTGGTCATCAGGGCGCAGCGCGCCGGATACTCGATCGTTCAGATCGGGGTCGACTATTTCCCGCGGACGAGGGGGTTGTCGACCCTGTCCTCGCCGTCGGTGATCAAGGGGATGCTGACCGAGATGGTGCGCCTGCGTAGCGAACTGAAGTCGGTCCGTCCTGTCGTATCGATCCCCCAGCCGACCCAGCCGACCCCGCCGGAATGAGCCGGCTGCTGATCGTCTCCGCCGACGATCTCGGGCTCACCGACGGCGTGTGCAGCGCGATTGCTCGTGGCCACGCCGACGGGGTGGTGACGTCGACGTCGCTGCTGGCGGTGGGCCGCGCCTTCTCATCCGCCGTGCGCGTGTTGCGTGAGGCGCCGGGCTTGGACGTCGGCGCTCACCTGGCCATGGTCGGCGAAGACCCGCCGCTGCTCACCCGGCGGGAGATCCCCACGCTGGTGAACAAGCAGGGCCGGTTCCCACTGTCCTACCGCACGGTCCTCGCCCGTGGCTTCGCGCGCCGGATCGACCCGGACGAGGTGCGCAGGGAGTTCACCGCCCAGCTGCAGCGGATCCGTGCTGCCGGCGTGCACGTCTCGCACCTGGACACCCACCAGCACGTCCACCTGTGGCCCGCGGTCGCCAGGGTGGTGACCGAGCTGGCGCGGCAAGAGCGGATCCCCGCGGTCCGCACCCCGGCCAGCCATCGCGTGCTGCCGGTCGGGTTCGGGGTGAACGCGCTGGCCTCCCGGCTACGGCGCGAGCTGTCCGCCGCCGGGCTGGCCACCACCGACAACTACACGGGCCTCGACGAGGCCGGTGCGTTCGACGCCGCGCGGTTCCGGACCTCGCTGAGCCGACTGGGCAGCGCCGGCTCGGTGGAGATCAACGTTCACCCTGGCGAGGCCGGCGATCCGGATCTGGCCAGGTTCTCCTGGGGGTATCGCTGGTCCGATGAACTGGCCATGCTGCTGGCGCCGCGAACCCGGTCGCTCATCGACGCGGGTGGCTTCCGGCTGGGCAGCTTCGCCGATCTGACCGCCCAGCGGCCTGAACGATGAGCACCGAACCTCGATGAACTCCGAACCTCGGAACCAGCTCACCGTGCGCCGCGGCGTTCGGACACCGCGCCGGCCGGACGCAGCCGGCCGGGCGGCGCTGGATGGGTATGCCGGGCAGAGCGCGGCGGTGCGGCTGCACGCCTGGGTGCGGTGGTACAGCGCGCCGTTCCCGGCGATCGCCGGCGTCTTGCCGGACACCGGCCGCATCCTCGAGATCGGTTGTGGTCACGGGCTTTTCAGCGTGTATGCGGCGCTGGCGGGTAGGTCCCGCGCGGTCCGCGGGGTGGACATCGACCGGGACAAGATCGCGGTGGCCCAGGTGGTGGCCGGCCACGTCGACGCCGACCTGGAGTTCGACGTCAGCCCGTCCGGAGCAGTCAGCCCGGGACCGTGGGACGCCATCGTGGTGGTGGACATGCTGTACCTGCTGCCGGCGGCGCAGCAACGGCGGCTGCTCACCGAGGCTGCCGCCGAACTCGCCCCCGGTGGTCGCCTGGTGATCAAGGAGATGAGCCGGACGCCGCGGTGGAAGGCTGCGTGGAACACCGCGCAGGAAACCCTGGCGGTGTCGATCCTGGGCATCACCGAGCGAGCGTCGACGGCGGCGGAGCCGCGCCCGGCCTCCGGGGGGCGCTTTGCGCTCGCCAGATTCGACTTCGTCGCGCCGGAGACGATGGCGGGTTGGTTGGCCGGCGCCGGGCTGGACACCTCGTCCCACAGGCTGGATCGCGGCCGGATGCACCCGCACCACCTGCTCGTCGGGCGCCGGCCCGGCTGATGCCGGTCTCCCGCCGGCCCGCTCGTCGCCCGAGCGAGCCCGCGATGCGAATGTGACGTGGATCGGCCGGCCGCTCCTCGTGTCGGCGTGCACCGGGCAGCCGCGACCGGCACAGTGGCACCCGGGGACCGAGACGGGCGCCCGGTACATCGAGAAGGGAATCCGATGCGGACAGGTCGATTCGCTGCGGTAGTGGCAGCGACCGCCGTCGCTGGGGCACTGGCGCTGGTGGGACTCGCGCCGGCGCAAGCCGCCACCGACGCCCCACAGCCGACTCAGGGCGCAGCCGAAGCGCCCGCCCAGCTCCCGGTCTTCCGTGCAAACGCACCCGTCACCACCGCGAACGGCACCAGAACCCTGGTGGTCGACCCGAACGCCGGTCTCGCCGCCACCGGCGCCAAGATCAGCGTGCAGGGCAAGGGATTCGACACCGACCACGGGCTGTACGTGGCGGTCTGTGCGGACGGCTCCGGAGCTCCCGCCGATCTGACCACATGCGTGGGCGGCCCGATCCCGGACGGGAACACCACCGACGCCTGGGCGCACGTCACGTCGTGGGAGAACGGCGGATCGTTCGACGTCACCCTGACTTTGCCGTCGGTGACCGGGGGCAACCCGAACTGCGTGACGGCCCATTGCTCGCTCTACACCGTCAGCGATGACGACGCCGTCAGGTCGGAGGACAACACGGTTCCGCTGACGTTCGCCCCGCCGACCAGTTCCAGCAGTTCGCCGACAGCGCCGACAGCGCCGACCGGGCCGACTGCGCCCACCGCGCCGAGTCCGGCCAACCCGGAACTCATCGCCTCACCGACGGTGGTCGCGGGCCAGAACCAGATCGTGGTGTTCTCCGGGTTCAAGCCCGGTGAGCAGGTCAATCTCACGCTGTTCTCCAGGGAGGTCGCGCTCCCCCCGGTCACCGCCAGTGGCGCCGGGGTCGCCCAGGCCGAATTCACCGTTCCGGCCGACACCGTGGCCGGCACCCATCGGTTGGAGGCGATCGGCCAGACCTCCGGCACCGTCGGAGTGGCCAGCTTCCAGGTCACCGCCCCGCCGGTCACCTCGGCGAGCCCGACGCCGAGCCCCACCCCGTCACCGACCCCGAGCCCCAGCGGGTCCAGCACCGCGCCGGTGAGCAGTTCGGCGCCCGTCTCGCCGACCGTGGTGACGAGCAGCGCGGTGACGCCGTCAGGGAGCTCGGACGCCGGCAGCCTGTGGTGGCTGTGGCTGCTCATCGCGATCGTGGTCATCGCGGGAATCGTCACCGGCGTGATCGTCTGGCGGCGCAAGCAGCAGGAACAACGCGAGAAGGACGAGGCCGACCTCGCGGCCGCCGCCGCCGCGGAGCAGACGGCCGGCTATCCCGGCCAGCCGGGTGCGGACGCGCAGACCGTGCTGCTGCCGCCTGTCGGACCGCCACCGGGTGGTCCGCCTCCCGGCCAGGATCCCTATGGTCTGTTGTCCGGCCGTGACCACCCGGACAACCCGCAGCTGTACTCCGGCCAGGACGCCGGTCCGACAGAGGTGCTCGGGCCGCCAGGCGGCCGGCCGTACCAGGGCGGTCCCGGCGGTTACCCACCGGGGCCGGGCTGGGGTCCGCCCAGTGGTGATGCGCCCAGTGGCGGCGCGCCCACCCAGGCGATCGGGGATCAGGACTGGCCGACCGGACCGCTGCCGCCGGTGCCCCCGGCCGGCGGCCCCGGTGGCCCCGGCTCGCCCGACAGCACGGGAACCTCGGCCTGGACACCGGACTTCGACGACACCGACACGGGTGACGACGACGATCCGTCCGGCGCCGACGGTCGGCCGCCCCGGCGCTGATCGGCGCAGCGGTCTCCTCAGGGGCCCTGGCCGGCAGGGCTGACCCCCAGGGCGGTCAGGGGTGCGTCATGGACAGCACGTCCAGCGCCGCGTCCAGCTGTTCGCTGGTCAGCCTGCCGGCGGTGACGTGCCCGCGTTCGAGTACCACCGTCTTGATCGTCTTGCCGTCCTTGAGCGCCTGTTTGGCGATCGATGCGGCCTCTTCGTAGCCGATGTACTTGTTCAACGGGGTGACGATCGATGGCGACGACTCGGCGAAGTACCTGCACCGCTCGACGTCGGCCTCGATGCCGTCGATGCACTTGTCAGCCAGCGTCCGGGTCGCGTTGGACAGCAGCCGAATGGACTCCAGCAGGTTGCGGCCGATGACCGGGAACATCACGTTGAGCTCGAAGTTGCCCTGCGAGCCGGCGAACGCGACCGTGGCGTCGTTGCCGATGACCTGCGCGGCGACCATCAGGGTGGCCTCCGGCAGCACCGGGTTCACCTTGCCGGGCATGATCGACGAACCTGGCTGCAGATCCGGAAGGCGGATCTCGGACAGTCCCGCGCGCGGTCCGGAGCCCATCCACCGGATGTCGTTGCAGATCTTGGTCAGGCTCACCGCGATCACCCGCAGCTGACCGGAGGTCTCCACCAGCGCGTCCCTTGAGCCCTGCGCCTCGAAATGGTTGCGGGCCTCGGTGAACGGCAGGTCCAGGTCGTGCGCGAGGTGCAGGATCACCGCGGCGGGGAAGCCGGGCGGGGTGTTGATCCCGGTGCCGACCGCGGTCCCACCGAGCGGCAATTCGGCGAGCCGGGGCAGGGTGGAGGTCAAACGCTCGACGCCGTAACGGATCTGGGCGGCGTACCCGCCGAATTCCTGGCCCAGGGTGACCGGCGTGGCGTCCATCAGGTGCGTGCGTCCGGACTTCACCACAGAAGCCCACTCGACGCTCTTGGTCTCCAGTGCGGTGGCCAGGTGCATCATGGCCGGGATCAGGGTGCGGACGATCGCCTCGGTGGCGGCCACGTGGATCGAGGTGGGGAAGACGTCGTTGGACGACTGAGAGGCATTGACGTGGTCGTTCGGATGCACCTTGCGCCCGAGTGACTCGGTGGCCAGCGTTGCCAGCACCTCGTTGGTGTTCATGTTCGAGCTGGTGCCCGAACCGGTCTGGAAGACGTCGATCGGGAAGTCCGCGTCGAAATCACCCGCTGCCACCAGCTGTGCTGCGGCCACCACGGCGTCCGCGATCTCCTGTTCGACGACGCTCAACTCGGCGTTGACCGTCGCCGCCGCCGCCTTGATCAGCGCCAGTGCGCGGATCTGGGCACGCTCCAGCGGCCGCAGCGAGATCGGGAAGTTCTCCAGCGCCCGTTGCGTTTGCGCTTGGTACTTCGCGTTCCGGGGGACCCGCACTTCGCCCATCGTGTCGTGCTCGATGCGGTAGTCCGATGCGTCGGTGCTCACGCCATTGTGTTCTGCCATGCTGGCCACGCTAGCGGGACGCCTCGCCGTGGGACCAGCGGCCCGTCGACCTTCTCGGTCACACTCGGTGTCCGGGCTGGGCCGTCCGGCCACTCAGTCGTCTCCACTCAGTCGTCTCCACTCAGTCGTCTCCACTCAGCCGTCTCCACTGAGCCGGGCCGCCCGCGCGTACAGGTACCGCTGGACCGGGATGCTGGTGGTCCGGCCGGCCGCCAGCCGGTAGGACTCCTTCGCCCCGTGCTGATCGCCGGCCAACTCCAGCAGGTGGGCACGGACGGCGTCCAGCCGGTGATCCCCGGTGATCCGCGCGTCGGTGGCCAGTTCGTCCACCAGCGCCAGGGCTGCAGCCGGGCCACGCACCATGGCGACCGCGACGGCGTGGTTCAACGCCACCACGGGGTTGTCCGACAGTCGCATCAACAGCTCGTACAGCGCGACGATCTGCGGCCAATCGGTCGCCTCGGCAGACGGCGCCTCGTCGTGAATGGCCGCGATCGCCGCCTGCAGTTGGTACGGGCCGGGGGTGCCCCGCGGCAGCGCATGGCTGATCAAAGCGACGCCCTCGGCGATATCGCCGCTGTTCCAACGGGTTCGGTCCTGCTCGGCCATCGGGATAAGCGCCCCGTCCGGCGCGGTGCGCGCCGGGCTGCGTGCGTCGGTGAGCACCATCAGCGCCAGCAAGCCGGTCACCTCCACGTCATCGGGCATCAGCCGGTGCACGACGCGGGTGAGCCGGATGGCCTCGGCCGACAGTTCGGCGCGGTGCAAGCTCGGTCCCGAGGTGCTGACGTAGCCCTCGTTGAAGATCAGGTACAGCACATGCAGCACCGCACCCAGCCGGTCCGCCCGCTCGGCAGCGGGTGGCATGCGGAACGGGATACGGCTGTTCTTGATGCTCTGTTTGGCCCTGGTGATGCGGCGGGTCATGGTCGGCTCCGGCACCAGGAAAGCGCGGGCGATTTCCGCGGTCGTCAGGCCGCCGACCGCCCGCAGGGTGAGGGCGATCTGCGAGGCGGGGGACAGCGCCGGGTGGCAACACAGGAAGAGCAGGATGAGGGTGTCGTCCTGATCTGCCGCACCGGTCCCCTCCGCGCCGACCTCGCGGTCCGCGGCCGGCGCCACCCAGCTCTCCGGCAACGTCCAGGTCGCCAGCATGCCCTCGCGCTGCCGGCGGGCATGCTCGCTGCGCAACAGGTCGGTCAACCTGCGGGCAGCGACGGTGATGAGCCAGCCGCGGGGATTGTCAGGAAGCCCGTCGCGTTGCCACTGCGAGACGGCCGCGACCAGTGCTTCCTGGACCGCATCCTCGGCGGCGTCGAAGTTCCCGTACCGGCGCACCACGGCGCCGAGGACCTGCGGCGCCAAGCGGCGCAGCAGGCCCTCGAGCGTCTCTGCGGTGTCGGTCACGCAGTGGTCAGCCCTCGAACTCGCCGGCGCCGTCGGCGATCGGCCGGATGTCCACGTACAGGTCCTGCGGATTACCCGGACCGGGTGGGCAGTCCGCCAGCCGGTCGGCGATCTCGGTCGCGCGGTCGAAGCTGTCGCACTCGACGATCGTGTAACCGGCCAGCACCTCCTGCGTCTCCGCGTACGGCCCGTCGGTGACGACCCTGACTCCGTTCTGCAGGCCGACTCTGCGGGTGTGCACCGGTTCGGCCAGTCCGCGCGCGTCGACGAACTCCCCGGACTCGACCAGCTCGTTGTTCCACTTCTGCATGAACGTGGCCATCGCGGTGAAATCCTCGGTGGTCCACGCCGGTTGGTCGGTGGCCTTGCCCACCATGGCGTCGTAGTCCTGCTGCGAGCCGTAGAGCATGATCATGTACTTCACGGGTGATTCCTCCCTGTTTCGGCACCCCTGCGGTGCCTCTCGCCGGAGACGTCGGAGCCACGGAACCATCTCGGACATCAGATCACCGACGGCGACGTGTCACCATGGTCGGTGTGGCGGACCGGCGACCGAAGACCCTGCGTGACATGGCTCTTTCCCTGGGCCTGGTGGCCGTCGTCGCCCTGATCCTGGTCGGCATGTACGGCGGCATCAGCTTCTCGCCGGGGCAGGCAACGGATGGCCAGACCCCGACGGCGGACGTCACCGGCGGATTCCAGCGCGCCGAACCGCTGGTGGGCTTCACGGTGGTCATCCCGCCCGGGCTGCCTGCCGATTGGCACCCCAACTCGTTCTCCTTCACCGACCCGGCGACCGGCGAAGGTCCGGGCGCGACGACCGGCGGGCCGCCGGCCGTACGCGGCGGCTGGCTGACTCCGGAAGGCCGGTTCATCACGCTCGTCGAGTCCTCCGGTCCGGTGCCCAAGGTGCTCGATGCGGAGTTGGGCGGCCCGGGCACCCGAACCGCGTCCGGCGTCGAGCAGGTGGGCGGCACGGAGTGGACCGTGACGATGGGGCGACGCGGCGAGGCGGCGTGGTTCCGCAGCGACGGGGATGTCACCTTCCTGATCACCGGCACCGCCACCGCTGACGACTTCCGGACGCTGGCGCAGGCGACAGCGGCCTGACTCAGCGGCCTGACTCAGCGGCCTGACTCAGCGGCCTGACTCAGCGGCCTGGCTCAGCGGCCTGGCTCGGCCGCCGGAATCACCCGGTGGCGGCCCAGTCCAGCAGGTCCCGCACCCGCCAGGTGTTGACGATTCGTTCCACCGGCACGCCGCATTCCTCCGCCCGCGCGCAGCCGTAGGGCTGCCAGTCGAGCTGACCCGGGGCGTGACCGTCGGTGTCGATGCTGAACAGGCAGCCGGCATCGACCGCTTGACGCAGCAGCCGTCGCGGTGGGTCCAGCCGCTCCGGCCGGCTGTTGATCTCCACCGCCACGTCGTGCTCGGCGCAGGCCGCGAACACCGCCTCGGCGTCGAACCGGCTCTCCGGCCGGGTGCCGCGCCCGCCGGTGACCAGCCGGCCGGTGCAGTGACCGAGGATGTCGGTGTGCGGGTCCTCGATGGCCGCCAGCATCCGGCGGGTCATCGTCGCCGGATCCGAGCGCAGCTTCGAGTGCACGGACGCGACCACGATGTCGACCCGGCCGAGCAGTTCGTCGGTCTGGTCCAGCGTGCCGTCCTCGTTGATGTCGCATTCGATGCCGGACAACAGCCTGAACCCGCCCGCGTGCTTGGTCAGCTGCTCGTCCAGGGTGGCAACGATCTCCAGTTGCTTCTCCAGCCGCTCCGCGGTCAGCCCGTTGGCCACCGTCAGCCGCGGGGAGTGGTCGGTGAGCGCCAGGTACTCGTGGCCGATCTCCACCGCCGTCACGGCCATCTCCTGGATCGGGCTGCCGCCGTCGCTCCAGTCGCTGTGCGCGTGCAGATCCCCGCGGAGTGCCTCCCGGATCCGCGCACCGCCGTCGACCAGCGGTCCGGCGGTGGGCTCCAGATCGGCCAGGTAATCCGGGGTCCGCCCGGCCAGCGTCTGCGTGACCACCGCCGACGTCTTCGGGCCGATCCCGGCAAGGTCGGTGAGAGTGCCGGCGCGGGAACGTTTCTCGATATCGTGCGGGGACAGCCGGCCCAGCGTGACGGCAGCCGTCCGGAATGCCTTCACCTGATAGGTGGGTGCCTGCTTGCGTTCGAGCAGGAAGGCGATCCGTCTGAGCGCGGCGACCGGATCCATCGGGGCAGGCTATCCGCTGGTCCCGGCTCAGCACCCGTGGGCGCTGACGTACACCGAGTGCACCGACCGGCCGGCCGTCATGAAGAGCAGGTTCCTGGCCGCGCCGCCGAGCCACCGGGTCTCATGTCCACGACGTCCTTCGGCGCGTTCAGTCGCTTGCCCTGGAAACGGTCCATCAGCACCGTGATGGACCCGTCGAACTCGGTGCGTGCGGGTGACGCGCCGGGTCAGGTGTTCGCAGGAAACCAGCCGTCCGGAACGGTCCCCTGGTGAGGCCTTCACCGCAGGGTCCGGGTACGGGGTCAGCTCTTGCTGGACGGGCACGATCGGTCCACTCCTGTTGTGCTGATGTCCCTCGGGTGGACGATGCCATCGGGACAGTCACGGCGCGAGCCGGGGTGCACGGATCGACAGACAGGGAGTGAGCCGATGGGCCAGCCGGCACGAAGGATCGCCGTCGTCACCGGAGCAGGCAGCGGGATCGGTGCCGCGGCCGCGCTGGCGCTCGCCGGGGACGGCTGGCAGGTGGCGCTGGCCGGCCGACGCCCCGATGCACTGGAGGAGGTGGCGGCGCGCGGCGCGGGGCTTGCGGGCGGACTCGATCCCGTCCCCACCGACGTGACCGACGAGGCATCGGTGACGGCGCTGTTCGGCCGTGTCGCGTCCCGTCACGGGCGGGTCGATCTGCTCTTCAACAACGCCGGGATGTCATTGCCGGCCACCAACCCGGACGAGATCAGTTCGGCGGACTGGAATGCGATCGTCGCCGTCAACCTCACCGGCGCGTTCCTGTGCACCAGGGAGGCCTTCCGGGTGATGCGCCGCCAGGACCCGCGGGGCGGACGGATCATCAACAACGGCTCCATATCCGCGCATGTGCCGCGTCCGGGCTCGATCGGCTACACGGCCACCAAGCACGCGATCACCGGGCTCACCAAGTCCACCGCACTCGACGGCCGGCCCTACGACATCGCTTGCGGGCAGATCGATATCGGCAACGCGGCGACCGACATGACCACCCGGATGGCACAAGGTCTGCAACAGGCGGACGGATCCATCCGGGCCGAACCCAGGATGGCCGTCACGGATGTCGGCCGGGCCGTGGTCTTCATGGCCGGCCTGCCGCTGGATTCCAACGTGGCGACGATGACCGTGATGGCGACCAAGATGCCCTACATCGGGCGCGGCTGAAACTGCTGACGCGGGGCGGCTGAGTCGTTGCTGTGATGACATTCACCCGTGGTGCGTCCGCCGATCGTGTGATCCTGGTAGAGACGCATTCGTGCGTCGTCACATCCATTGCTGGAGGCGCGCCGATGCTCCGTACGATGCTGCTCGGCAAGATCCACCGGGCCACCGTGACCGCGGCGGATCTGCACTACGTCGGCTCCATCACCGTCGACGCAGACCTGCTGGATGCCGCGGATCTGTTGCCCGGCCAGCAGGTTGACGTCGTCGACGTGACCAACGGCGCCCGGCTGACCACCTACCTGATCGCCGGCGAACGCGGGCGTGGCACCGTGGGCATCAACGGCGCTGCTGCGCACCAGATCCATCCGGGCGACGTGGTGATCATCATCGGTTACGGGATGCTCGAGGATGCCGAGGCCCGCACCCGCGCAGCCCGGGTGGTCTTCGTCGACGCGGACAACCGCATCGTCCAGCTCGGCACCGATCCCGGCGATGTCCCGCTGGGCTTCGGCCTGATGCCGTCTGGAGTGGGTCGCTCCTGATCCGCGGGCCCGTGCTGGGATCCGCCGCCGGCCCGCCTCAGGACTCGGCGTCGTCCGTGCTGCGCTGCAAGGCATCCTCGACCCGTTGCCGCGCCCCGTCCAGGAACCGGGTGCAGACGACGGCGAGGTGCTCGCCGCGTTCCCAGAGCTCCAGCGACTCGTCGAGCGAGAGCCCACCAGCTTCCAGCCGGGCGACCACCTGGGCGAGCTCGTCCCGCGCCTGTTCGTAGCTGGCCGCCGCGGCCGGCCCGATTCCTGCGGCCGGCACTTCAGTGTTGCTGTTCGGGCCGTTGCTGTTCGGGTCGTTGCTGTTCGAGTCGTCGGTGTCCGCAGACTTCGCCATGTCAGGTTCCCTGCTCTTCTTCGGCGCCGGCACTGCGGGCCAGCACGGCACCGTCGGCCACCCGGATGCGAAGGTCGGCTCCGGCCGGTGCGTCGGCCACCGACCGGATGATCAGGTGGCCGGCCTGAACGACGGCGTACCCGCGGGCCAGGGTGGCCGCCGGGCCAAGTACGGCCAGTTGGGCTCGACGATGGGCGACGTCGCGGTCGATGCGATCCAGCGAGGTGACGATCAGAGCGCGGCCGCGCTCCCGGAGCCGGTCGACATCGGCGGCGCGGGCCGCGATCGGGGAGAGCGGATCGGCCAGGACTGCCGCGGACGTCAGCCGATTGAGCCTGGCCTCCTCGGTCGCCACCCAGCCCGCCAGCGCACGGCGGGCCCGTCCGCGAAGCTGATCGACCTGACGCAGTTCGGCGGTGGCATCCGGCACCACCCGCTTGCCGGCGTCCGTCGGGGTGGAGCAGCGCACGTCGGCGACGTCATCGACGATCGGATGATCCGGTTCGTGGCCGATCGCGGAGACGACCGGAGTACGGCACGCGGAGACCGCCCGGCACAGCGTCTCGTCCGAGAACGGCAGCAGATCCTCGACGCTGCCGCCACCGCGAGCCAGCACGATCACCTCGACATCGGGATCGGCGTCCAACCTGGCCAACGACTCGATGATCTGCGAGACGGCCAGAACTCCTTGCACGGCAGGGTTTTCCACGCTGAACCGGACCGCCGGCCAGCGGGCACGGGCATTGGCCAGCACGTCGGACTCGGCAGCGCTGGCCCGCCCGGTGATCAATCCGACCGCCGCCGGGAGGAACGGGAGCCGTTTCTTGCGTTCGGGCGCGGTCAGCCCCTCGGCGGCGAGCAACCTGCGCAGCCGCTCCAGTCGGGCGAGAAGCTCGCCGAGTCCGACCGGATGCATCTCGTCGACCCGGAAGGTGAGCGACCCGCGCGCCGGGTAGAACTCGAACCGGCCGTGCACCACCACCCGGGAACCCTCGGTCGGTGGTGCCGGCAGCGCGGCGAGCACCGACCTCGCGCACACCACCTGCAGCGACATCGGCACGGCCGCGTCCCGCAGGGTGAGGAACGACATCTGCGATCCCGACCGCACGGACACCTGTGCGATCTGCCCTTCGACCCACGCGGCCGGCGCCTTGGCCACGTACTCGACCATCCGCTGAGCGAGAGCACGCACCGGCCAAGGGTTCTCCCGCGTGGTGTCGGCCGCCTTGACGGGCGGCGCGGGTCGGGTCGAGGCCGCCGACCCGGCGGGGTTGCTCACGATTCCTGGTGCTCCATGGTGATCAGCCGGTTGCTGAGCAGGGTGAGGAACGGGGCTCGGTTCTCACCGGACTGTTCGTGGTCGAGCAGCGACTGGACCTCCTGGACCGACAGGCCGCGCAGGTAGCCGCGAACCTGGGCAAGGGTCATCCGGTCGTAGTCGGGCAACGCGACCGGCCCGTCGTCGGGATCCTCGGCCGGTTCCGTGGTTGACGCCGAGGCCTGCCCGGTGGCGGATCCGGTGTCAGCGGTGTCGGCAGGATCGCCGCCGGGCGATGGCTCGTGCCCGGGGTCCCCGGAGTCGATTCCGGCCGTGGCCTCCTGCGCCGATGGTGCGGGGGGCGCGTCCGGGGCATCGGGGCTCGCGGACCCGTCATCGGCGGCGTTGTCGTCGGCGCCGATCCCCGCTGGTTCGGGTGCGGCGGGTTCGGGTTCCGTGGGTTCGGGTTCCGTGGGTTCGGGTGCGGTGGGTTCGGGCGCGGTGGGTTCGGGTGCGGGTTCGGGCGCGGTGGGTTCGGGTGCCGTGGTTGCGTCCTCCACTTCCGGCTCGGCCGGAGCATCGGCGGTTCCCGCGGCAGACGGGTGAACCAAGCCCGGCGCCTTGGGTCGGGAGGCGTCCGGCGCATCGGCCCGGTCGTGCCGGGGCTTGTCCTTCTTCCGCTTGGCCTGTTTGGTCTTCTCGCCCCTCACTGCGGCTGACTTGGGCTTGCTGTTCGCGGCCCCGGCCGGCACGTCCGCGTCCGGCGAGGCCAATCGGGTCGAGCGCGCGAGCGGGGTGACCACCGGGGCCTTGCCGCCCTCGGCAACCCGCGTAGCGGCCGCACTGGCTGCCGCGGTCCCGGCCCGCGCCGCGCCGGCTCTTGCCGATCCCGCACCTCCGGGCATCGCGGGGCCGGCCGGGTCCTTCTGTCGGGAGCCGGCCGCCACGGCGGCGGTGGGCGGCGGCTCGTCGTCGAACTGCGCCCACGGCGGGTTCTCCTGCGGTCCACCGAGCACGCCGCTGAGGAATTCGTCGCCCTTGGTGGCGAGATCGGCGATCTCCTGCTGGACCTTCATCGACAGCTGCATCGCCTTGCCGACGAGCGTCACCGGCAACGCCGGAATCTCCTCGGGTAGCGACCGCACCAGATCGATGCCGCTCGCGACGATGCCGGCGGCGACCCGCAGTGGGGTGGGCAACGTGATGGCCATGTGCCCAGCCTGCCTTATGCCTGATCGGTGCGACACCCGGACGTCCGCGATGCCGTCGCCGTCCGCCCGGCACACCCGCTCAGCCCGGCTCCGCTCAGCCTGCCTCCGAGCGGACCGCCCTACCATGAGCACCATGAGTGCCCGTACCCCACAGCCCACCCCCGAACACCCCGCCGGGGACGTCGCGCCACCGTCGCGGCGCGTGCTGCTGGCCAGTCCCCGCGGGTACTGCGCAGGGGTGGACCGCGCCGTGGTGACGGTCGAGAAAGCGCTGGAGCAGTACGGTCCGCCGGTCTACGTGCGCAAACAGATCGTGCACAACAAGCACGTGGTCGCCGGGCTGCAAGCCCGCGGAGCGATCTTCGTCGAGGAGACCGACGAGGTACCCGAGGGTGCGCTGGTCGTCTTCTCGGCTCACGGGGTGTCGCCCGCGGTGCACCAGCAGGCGGCCGACCGGCAGCTACGGGTGATCGACGCCACCTGTCCGCTGGTCACCAAGGTGCACAAGGAGGCCAAGCGGTTCGCCGCCGAGGATTACGACATCCTGCTGATCGGTCACCGCGGGCACGAGGAGGTGGAGGGCACCCACGGCGAGGCGCCGGAGTCGATCCAGCTGATCACCGACCAGGCCGACGTGCAGAACGTCCAGGTCCGCGACCCGGAGAAGGTCATCTGGCTGTCCCAGACGACCCTGTCGGTGGACGAGACGCTGGACACCGTCGACCTGCTCCGCCAGCGCTTCCCGTTGATGGTCGCGCCGCCGAGCGACGACATCTGCTACGCCACCCAGAACCGCCAGGAGGTGGTCAAGCAGATCGCCGATCAGTGCGGGCTGGTCATCGTGGTCGGCTCACGCAATTCGTCCAATTCCGTACGGCTGGTCGAGGTCGCACTGGAGGCGGGTGCCGGGGCGTCGTATCTGGTCGACGACGCCGGTGAGATCCGCGACGAGTGGCTCGACGGCGTCTACGTCGTCGGGGTGACCAGCGGGGCGTCGGTTCCGGATGACCTGGTGACGGGAGTGCTCGACCATCTGGCTGAGCGAGGTTTCCCCGACGTCGAGGAGTACACCGCCGCGACGGAGACGCTGACCTTCTCGCTGCCCAAGGAACTCCGCCGGGATCTGCGCCCCGCCGGACGCTGAACCGCCTGCGGCGCAGGGGTTTTCGGACGGCCCAGTGCACTCGTGGCCCGGTGCTACGGCCCCGGGGCACTTCCCCGCAGGGTGCGAAGGATCCTGGCCAGCTCCTTGCGGTCGGCGTCGCTGAGCGCCGCGAAGAACCGTTCGGCGTCCGCATCACGGGCCGCGCGTATGGCGATGCCCGCCCGGCGGCCCTGGTCGGTGAGCGAGACCAGCATGGCCCGGCGATCATGAGGGTCCGGACTGCGCTGGATCAGCCCGCGCTGCTGCAGCCCGTCCACGACGTCGGTCGTGGACCGCGGTGCGATGTGCAGGTGATCGGACAGCTCGGACAGCCGCAGTGCCTGGTGCTGCATGAGCACACCCAGCGCCCGGGAATGAGAGGGCGCTATGTCCCAGGGCGCCAGCGCCTCCCGCGAGGAGTGCCGCAGCCGACGAGCCACCGACCAGAACAATTCCGACAGCTTCTCGGTGTCGGAGTCCTTGGCGCGGTCACCGCGGGTCGTGTCCTCGATCACGGGAATACGGTACAGCGATTCGCTGTTGTTACCTCATAGTGAGGTTACCTCAGTAATCAGAAAGGGGTGGTTCCCCATGGAACCCACAGAAGCCCACCAACGCAGATCCTCAGGCTCGGGCGGACGTCGTGGCCCGTCCGAGGTCACCGCCGCCGAGAAGACCCAGGCCCGCGAGGTCTCCCTGCGCCGGATCGGACGGCTGTTCCGCGGCTACCGGTGGCCGTTGACCGTCGTCACGGCCATCATCGTCGCGTCATCCGTCGTCGCGATGGCCTCGCCGTTCCTGCTCCGCGCCGTCATCGACCAGGCCCTCCCGCAGCAGAATCTGACGCTGCTGATCTGGCTGGTCGTCGGCATGCTCGCCGTCGCGGCCATCACCGCTGCTCTGGGCGTCATCCAGACTTGGATCAGCACGAACATCGGCCAGCAGGTCATGCACGCGCTGCGCACCGATGTGTTCGCCCATCTGCAACGCCAGTCGATCGCCTTCTTCACCCACGCCCGCACCGGGGAGGTGCAGTCCCGCATCACCAACGACATCGGTGGGATGCAGTCCGTGGTCACCTCGACCGCCACCTCGGTGGCCTCCAACCTCACCACCGCAGTCGCGACGGCGGTGGCGATGGCCGCGCTGTCCTGGCGGCTCTCACTGATCTCGCTGGTCGTCATGCCGCCGGCCATCTACCTCACCCGCAAGGTCGCCCGGATGCGCCGGGATATCACCGCGCAGCGGCAACGCGAACTGGCCGACCTCAACGTCACCATCGAGGAGGGCCTATCGATCAGCGGCGTGCAGCTGAGCAAGACGATGGGCACCGGCCCCTCGCTCGTCGAGCGGTTCACGTCCTCGTCGTCGCGGCTGATTGACCTGGAACTGCGATCGGAACTCGCGGGCCGCTGGCGGATGGCCTCGATGAGCGTCATCTTCGCCGCGATCCCGGCGGTCATCTACCTGACCGCCGGCCTGCCCGTCACCGCGGGAGCGATGACCATCGGCACCCTGATCGCGTTCACCGCCCTGCAGGCCGCGCTCTTCCGGCCGCTGATGGGACTGCTCAACGTCGGTGTCTCGCTGACCAGTTCGTTGGCACTGTTCGCCAGAATCTTCGAGTATCTCGATCTCCCCGTCGACATCGACGACCCCACCGAGCCGGCTGATCTCGATCCCGACCTGGTCGCCGGTCACGTCCGGTTCGAGGACGTCACCTTCGCGTATCAAGGCAGCGACACCGCGGCCGTGGCGGGCGTGAATTTGGACATACCGGCTGGCACCACGCTGGCCCTGGTCGGCGAAACCGGTTCGGGGAAGAGCACTCTCGCTTCCCTGGTGGCGCGCCTGCACGATCCGACCGGTGGCCGGGTGACCATCGACGGGATCGATCTGCGGGAGATGACTCTGGCAGATCTGTCGGCCATCGTCGGCGTGGTGAGTCAGGAAACGTACCTGCTGCACACCACCGTGCGGGAGAATCTCCGGTACGCGCGGCCCGAGGCCACCGACCGGGAGATCGAGACCGCGGCCCGCGCCGCGCAGGTGCACGAGTTGATCGCCGGCCTGCCCGCGGGCTACGACACCATGGTCGGCTCGCGCGGACATCGGTTCTCCGGCGGCGAGAAGCAACGGATCGCCATCGCCCGCACGCTGCTGCGCAACCCGCGGGTGCTCGTGCTGGACGAGGCGACCAGCGCACTGGACAACGACACCGAGCGCGCGGTGCAGCGGGCCTTCGACACCTTGGCCCGCGGTCGCACCACCATCACCATCGCCCATCGGCTCTCGACCGTTCGGGACGCCGATCAGATCGCCGTGCTGGACCAGGGACGGGTCGTGGAGTCGGGCACCCACCAGAGCCTGCTCGACCAGCGTGGTCGCTACGCGGCGTTGGCGGCGTGATCGGACGAGGAACGCAGCGGCTGCGCCACGATGCGGATCAGCCCGATGATCACAGCCAGTGCCGTGCCGATGGCCATGGTGGGGAAGCTGCCGATGATCTTCAGCGCGGTCCCGTACATCCCGCCGGCGTTGGTGAACAGCCAGCCGCCGACGACGATGCCGAACACCAGGACCAAGGGTGGCTGGACCATCGCGGTGAAGATCGACCGACGCCGGACCAGTAGCGCCGCAAACACGACACCGAGGTAGAAGCCGATCCGGAGCCCCCAGCTGAGCGCGCCGGTGGTCAGCCCGTCGACCGCTGTGCCGGCGAACGTGAGCGCGACCGCGAGCAGCACCACCGCCCACGACGGCCAGCCCCGCACACTGGTCAACACCGAGCTGTCGGCTAGCGACAAGTGGGTCGCACTTTTCGTCGTCACCGCTCAACGGTAGCGTCCCTCGGCCAACCCGCGGCCCTGACAATCGGCGTGACCTGCGCAGGAGCACTCTCGGGAGGATCAAGCAGTCGGCCCCCGTGCCGCTCGCCGTCACCCTCTCCGCCGGGACCTGCACCCGTCTCGGGCGCGAAGTTCGCTGGTGAGTCTGTGGCGAAGTCAGCGTCGAACTCACCGGCGAAATCAGCGGACTGGGGCCGCCGCGGCATCACATCGACCGGTTCGGGCGCCGGCAATTCGTCGGTGGTCACGCCGAGGTCGGCGAACCGCCTGGCGGTGACCAGCACCCGGGTCTCCACTGACCGGACGGTCTGGTTGTACGAAATGACCGCCCGTTCCAGGCCCGCCCCGAGCCTGCTCAGGTGACCACCGACGGTCGCCAGCCGGCCGTGCAGTTCGCGGCCGAGCGCGTGTACTTCGGCGGCGGATGCGGACAGCTGTTCCTGACGCCAGGTGAAGGCCACGGTGCGCAGCAATGCGATCAGCGAGGTCGGGGTCGCGATGACCACGTGCCGGCCGAAGGCGTGGTCGGCCAGCCCGGGATCGACCGCCAGAGCCGCATCGATCAACGGCTCGCCCGGCACGAACATCACCACGAACTCCGGCGCGGGCTGGAAATGGCGCCAGTAGGACTTGGCGGCCAGTGCGTCCACGTGCGCGCGGACCGCCCTGGCATGGGCCGCCATCAGCGCCGCTCGCCGGCGGTCGTCGGGGCTGTCCAGCGCCTCGAGCCACGCGGCAAACGGCACCTTCGCGTCGACGACGATGCTGCGACCGGCGGACAGCCGAACGATCATGTCCGGCCGGACACCGCGCCCATCCACCGCCCGATCGTGAGCGCTGACCTGGGTATCGAAGTCGCAATGCTCCACCATGCCGGCCAACTCGACGACCCGCTGCAGCTGCACCTCACCCCACCGTCCGCGGACCTGGGGCGCCCGCAGCGCGCCGACCAGCGATCGGGTCTGACTGCCCAGTTCGGTCGACGCCCGGTGCAGGGCGGCCACCTGTTCGCGCAGACCGGCGTACGCACCCACGCGGTCACGCTCGACCTCCTGAAGCCGGTTCTCGACCCGCCGCAAGGCTTCGGAGGCCGGGCCCATCAGCGCCGCCATCTCGGCGGATGACCGGTCGGCTCGTGGTGATGACCTTCCGGTCACCAGGCCGATCACCAGGCCGACGACAAGCCCGACCACCAGCAGCAGTGCACCGATCAGCAGGGCCGTGGAATCCATGCCGTCAGCATGACCGGCGACCCCGACAGTCCCCGGGAGGAACAGGCGGTCAGCAGCCGAAAACGCCGCGGAGGAAGGTCCGCACGGCCCGGGTCAACTCCGCCACGCTCTCGGGCGTGCCGGGATCGGGCCCGAGCAGCGAACGGGTGCCGACCAGCCGGTCGAAGACCAGGCCGTCGGTCATGCTGACCAGATCCAGCGCCTGGGTTGCCGCGTCGGGCGCGCCCAGCGCGCTGAGCGCCCCGGCGGCCATCTCGCGCAGCGGTTGACCGGCGATCAGTGACCGGTGCAGCCCCGCATCGGTGGCCAACTCGACCGTCAACGCGTAGCGGGCCAGAGAATCCACCCGCCGCACGCCGATCATCCGATCGAGCAGCGCGCCCGCACGCCCGGAGAGTGCGTCGAGACGGTCGGGCAGGTCCAGCTCGGCGGCCAGCCGACCTGCGCCAACCGTCCGATCTGCGCCGGCTGCATCCCTCCCCGAGACCTGCGCCGAGATGTGCGCGGAGTCCTGCACGGCCCGCAGGTCGGCCGCTGTGCGTTCGGCGAGCCGGCCGACCACTCGCTGCAGCAGCGCGCGCCTGGTGCGCAGGTAGTACGAGGTCGACCCGTCCGGCAGGGCGAGCGACCGGTCCACCGCACGGTGGGTCAGCGCGCGCAGGCCCCGGCCGCCGATGATCGCGATCGCGGCGTCCGCCATCGCCGCGCGCCGATCGAGCTGGGGAGCTGATTCCACGCCGTACCGTCCCCCGTTCAGCCGCTTGCCCAAGGTCGCACCGGCAACAGATACTCTACATCTGTAGAGGACGCCTGGACCAAGGAGGGTTGCTGTGCACATCGTTGTCGTCGGAGCCGGCATCGCGGGGCTCGTCGCGGCCGGCGCCGCCCACCGCGCCGGCCACCGGGTGACGGTCCTTGAACGGTCGGCGCCAGGGTCGGCCGCGGGCGCCGGCATCTCGTTGTGGGGCAATGCACTTCGTGCACTTGATGCGATCCCTGCGACGCAGCCCGCGAGCGTCAGCCCGGGGAAGAGCGACGCGTCCGGCCACGCCCAGCCGCGGAGCCTGGGGCAGCGTGTCCGGGCCATCGGCGGTGCGCCGCGGGCGGGTTCGCCGGCCGGAATCCGGACCCCGTCCGGGCGCTGGCTGGTTCGGACACCCGTGGGTGAGCGCGGTGAGCTCGGCCCGGGCAGCGAGGTCGCCGTCGTGCATCGCGCCGACCTGCAGCGCGTGCTGACCGATCAACTTCCGAGGAGTGCGATTCGCTACGAGAGCGTCTGCCTGGGCGTCGATCAGCAACCCGACGGCGCCTCGGTGACCTGGCACGGACCCGACGGCGAAACGAGCGCGACCGCCGACCTGGTACTTGCCGCGGATGGGTTGCGCAGCCCGCTGCGGCACTCGCTCTGGCCGGACGATCCGGGTGTGCGGTACGCCGGCTACACCAGCTGGCGGGGGATCACCGCGGCGCCGTTCGATCTCGCCTCGGGCGGCGAAACCTGGGGCAGGGGAGAACGTTTCGGTTGTGCCCCGTTGCGGGACGGGCGGGTGTACTGGTTCGCCACCGCATCCGTCCCGGCCGGCTCAGCAACGACGGACGAGCGGGCCGACGTGCTGCGCCGGTTCGGCGCCTGGCACGACCCGATCCCGGCCCTCGTCACAGCAACACGAGGCGGGGAGGTGCTCCGTCACGACATCAACGACCTCGGCGGCCGCCTCGACTCGTTCGTCCGGGGTCGGGTGGTGCTGATCGGGGACGCGGCCCACGCGATGACGCCTGACCTGGGGCAGGGAGGTTGCCAGGCGATCGAGGACGCGGTGACGCTGATCTCGCTTCTGGCCGCCGCCACCACGACCGGCGACGCGCTCACGCTGTACGACCAGCAGCGTCGGCACCGCACGCAGTCGCTGGCCGCCCGCGCTCGGATGGTCGGCCGAATGGGGCAACTGAACTCCCGGGTAGGCGCCGGGCTGCGCGACGGTTTGCTCCGTGTGGTGCCGGGCTCGGCCTTCGTGCGGGCCAGCACTTCGGTGCAGCGCTGGGATCCGCCTGCCTCAGGCTGACGGCACTCCGCCGATCGCGCCTGCGCCGCCGATCGCGCCTGCGCCGCCGATCGCGCCTGCGCCGCCGATCGCGCCTGCGCCGCCGATCGCGCCCGCGCCACCGCTCGCCCACGGAACTCACCGCCGACGTTCCCGGGTTTGCGGACGAGACCACCCGGCGCGATACCCTCTGCGCCATGCCCGGGCGGGAACTTGTACTGGTGTGCCGACGCGAGGTCGACCTGCTGCGCGTCGCCAGCGCCGCGTGTCCGCCCGAAGCGTCATCGAAACCGTCACCGGATCACTGACCCGTCGTTGATCGCGCCGGGTAGCGCACCGTCGCGCTGACCCTGCCCCCTCCGCAAGCCACCCAAGCCCACCGCATGGCACAGCCGTTCTGACCCACGGTCCGGCCAGCCCCGGCCGCCTGCGAACGGTCACCCTCCGCCTACCCGCTGACCCCGGCCACCCACCGGCGCGCGCGCCCACTCCTCAAGGAAAACCTGATGGCCCTTCCCGATTTCCTCATCATCGGCGCACCCAAGGCCGGGTCGACGGCGTTGCACGTCGCCCTGGCTCAGCATCCCGATCTGTTCCTGTCCGACCCGAAGGAACCCAAGTTCTTTCTCTGCGACGAGCAGCCCCCGGATCCGGCGCACCAGCGCGGCCCTGGCGACGCGCACAGTGCCCAGGAATGGGTGTGGGACCGCAACCGCTACGAGGCGCTGTTCGCCAAGGCGCCGGCCGGCACTTTGCGCGGCGAGAGCACGCCGTTCTACCTGTGGGACTCGGCATCCCATCGGCGGATCCGCGCGCTGATTCCGGACGTCAAGATGATCGCCGTTATTCGCGACCCGATCGACCGGGCCTACTCCAACTGGACGCACCTGTGGTGCGACGGGCTCGAACCGGAGAGCGACTTCCTCACGGCCTGCCGCCTGGAACCCGAGCGGGCCGAGGCCGGTTACGCCCCGTTCTGGCGCTACCTCGAGACCGGTCTGTACGGGCAGCAGCTCGAGCACCTGTTCACCGTCCTCCCCCGCGAGCAGGTCTTCGTGCTGCGCTACCGGCAGCTGATCGACGCGGCCCCGCAGACGCTGGACGACATCGCCGCGTTCCTCGGGGTGCGCACCGGCCTGGTGTCCACCGTGCCGCGCTCCAACGTGTCGAACTGGGTGCCCGACAGCCCGATCAACCGGACCTTGCAGAAGGCCATCCGTGCTGGCGCGGTGGCAGGGGCGTACGTCCCGCCGCAGGTGTGGCGGCAGGCGCAGAGGCCGTTGCTGGCGGCACTGCATCGGGGCGGTCGGCGCCGTCCGCCGTTGCCGGTCGAGCAGCGCAGGACGCTGCTGCCGTACTACGAATCGGACGTGGCGCTGCTGGGCAGGCTGACCGGGGTCGACTATGCCGACTGGTTGAACGAATCCGGGCGGGGTGCCTTCAGCGAGCGGCAGGCCTGATCGCTGCTGGACTCACTCGTAGGGCACGAACGTGGTCCGCAGGTCGTTCGCCCCGTCGGCGCGCTGGGTTTCGTAGTACAACTGCAGGCCATCGGGCAGTTGGGCGACCGTGACGTAGCGCAGCGTCCGGCCGTCCCGCTCGATCGGGCCGCCGACCGCGACGAAGTCGTCGGGACTCGCGCCGACCGCGACACCGGTGCGCTCGTACCAGTTCTCCGCGGCGGAGGCCCGCCCGTCGTAGGTTGCCAGCCACTTGCCGTGCCACTCCCACGCGCTGGTCACCCGCACCCCGCGCTGGTCCCAGGAGTTCGCGGTCGGCAGCAGCGCCGGTCGCTCGACGGTCCAGTCCAACCCGTCGGCGCTGCTGGCGAACCAGGCCTGCATCCGATCGGCCTCCTCCTCGCCCCGGTCAAGCAGGTGCTGGCACGCCCACATCCGCCAGGCGTCGCCGTCCCGGGTGACCACCACGTCCTTCCACGCGGTGTCCGCGTCGCCGGGCAGCACCACGGTCCGGGTTCCGCCGGGAAGTCCCTCCGGGCCTTGGCCCGCCGCCGTGTCCAGCGCCTCCACCCACCAGTGCTTCGACCCGGGCGTCGAGCAGCTGACGTACAGCCGCCAGCCGCCGTCGGGACGCCGGATCAGCGCGGGCCGCTCCAGCGACGCGCAGCGGAAATCGGCTGCCGACACCGCGGCGACGGTTTCGAAAGCGACTCCGTCCGTGGACCGGGCGACAACGTTGGCGTACCCGCGGCCGAGATCGACGGGCCGGCGCAGGCGGTACGCCAGGAAGAACACGCCGTCGTCGTAGACAACGCTCGGTCCGCCGGCCCAGTAACCGTCGCCGGTCCCGGGCGGTTCGATCACCACGGTGGACGGCCCGTCGGTCAGGGCGCTGGTGATCCGGTCGATGAGCGTCACGGCGAGAGCATACGAAAGGCACCGGTCGGTGCGGGACACGACCATGCGGGTACGAATCCCGAAAGGACACCGCCAAAGGGATGACGGATATCCGATCAGCGCACGATTCCTCCCTTTTGCGGGCGTGGGAGACCGGGTGGCGGCGCGGTATGCTCAACCCCATGTCCGGTCAGGGAGTGCTCTTGGTGTGCTGCCGCGAGGTTGACCTCGTGCGCGTCGCCAGCGCTGCCTGTTGTCACGCCGCCTGACACCCGCCGCTCACCAGCGCTGGGGTGTCGTGCCGGCGCATGGGCTCCTCGACCGGGGCCCACCCGTGCGCGTGACACGCACCCAGCCTTCCCCCAGGGATTGCCCGTGCCTGCTGTTCAGCCCGCCACCGCCCACTCTGTGCGATCAACCGACCACGCACAGGATTCAGCCGACGGCGAAGCGAACGGCTCGGCCCGCCCGCGCCGGACACGCCCGGACGCCGCGCGCGGCCAGGGCCAATGGGCCTTGGGCCATCGCGAACCGCTCAATCCCAACGAGCGGATGAAGAAGGACGACGACGGCCTGCACTGCCGGCAGCGGATCGAAACCAGTTACCGGTACACGGGATTCGACGGCATCGACCCGAGTGACCTGCGCGGCCGTTTCCGCTGGTGGGGTTTGTACACCCAGCGGGCCCCCGGCATCGACGGCGGCCGCACCGCGGTGCTGGAGCCGGAGGACCTCGAGGACAAGTACTTCATGATGCGCGTCCGGATCGACGGCGGTCAGTTGACCACGGCCGGGCTGCGGACCGTCGGCGAGGTCTCCACGAAGTACGCCAGGGACACCGCGGATCTGACGGACCGGCAGAACATCCAGCTGCACTGGGTGCGGATCGAGGACGTACCGGACATCTGGCAGGCGCTGGAAGGCGTCGGCCTGAGTACCGCGGAGGCCTGCGGCGACGTGCCGAGGGTGGTGCTCGGTTCGCCGCTGGCGGGCATCGCGTCCGACGAAATCATCGACGGGACCCCGGCAATCCAGGAAATCGTCCGGCGCTTCATCGGCAGTCCGGAATTCTCCAACCTGCCGCGGAAATTCAAGACCGCCATTTCCGGCTCACCCCGGCACGATGTGGCGCACGAGATCCACGACATCGCATTCGTCGGCGTGGTTCATCCCGAATTCGGCCCCGGGTTCGACCTGTGGGTCGGCGGCGGGCTGTCCACCAATCCGATGCTGGGCCACCGGCTCGGCGCGTGGGTTCCGCTGGACGAGGTGGCCGACGTGTGGGCGGGGGTCATCTCGATCTTCCGCGACTACGGCTACCGCCGGCTGCGCAACCGCGCCCGGCTGAAGTTCCTGGTCGCGGACTGGGGTCCTGAAAAATTCCGCACGATTCTCGAATCCCAGTACCTCAAGCGGACGCTCATCGACGGTCCGGCCCCAGAGGTGCCCAGCGGCCCCCGTGATCACGTCGGGGTTCACCCGCAGCAGGACGGCCGGTTCTATGTGGGCGTCAACCCCACCGTCGGCAGGGTTTCCGGCACGCTGCTGACCCGGATCGCCGACCTGGTCGCCGCACACGGTTCGGACCGGGTGCGGATGACCACCGACCAGGGTCTGGTGATCCTGGACATCGAGGCGGACCGGGTCGCTTCGCTGGTGGCCGGACTGGCCGAGTTGGGTCTGTCGGTCATCCCGTCGACGTTCCGCCGGAACATGATGGCCTGCACCGGGCTGGAATTCTGCAAGCTGGCGATCGTCGAGACCAAGGCCCGCGGTATTGCCCTGGTCGACGAGTTGGAGCGCCGGGTCGGCGACCTCGACGTGCCGTTGACGATCAACGTGAACGGTTGCCCGAACGCCTGCGCGCGCACCCAGATCGCGGACATCGGGCTCAAGGGCATGATCGTCACGAATGCCGAGGGAGCCCAGGTCGAGGGCTTCCAGGTGCACCTGGGGGGCGGCCTCGGGCTGGACGCCGGCTTCGGCCGGAAAGTCCGCGGCCACAAGGTGACCGGCGACGACCTTGCCGACTACGTCGAGCGCGTGATCAAGTCCTTCGACGCCCAGCGCGAGCCCGGCGAGCGTTTCGCCCAGTGGGTTGCCCGCGCGGACGAGTCAGCACTGGTATGACAGAAACCAGGGCGCCGGCGCAGTACTGCCCCTACTGCGGCGAGACCAACCTGTGGCCGCACGAGGACTCGCACGGCGCGTGGAGCTGCCGGGACTGCCTGCGGGTGTTCGCGGTGCGGTTCATCGGGATCGCCGGCCGCGGCGCGTCCTCATCAGGGGCCGGTCCCACCGTGACGGCCGGCTCGACGGAATCGGTGGTTCCGTCATGATCACCGCGGTGCGCAGCGGAGCGGAATTGTCGGCCGTCGCGCGGAGGGCGTCCCTGGAACTGGCCGATGCGACCGCCGAAGAAATACTGCGCTTCGCCGCCGACGAGTTCGGCGGCGGGCTTGCCGTGACCGCGTCGATGCAGGACACCGTGCTGGTTCACCTCGCATCGAGAGTGCTGCCGGGAATTGATGTACTTTTCCTGGACACCGGCTATCATTTCGTCGAAACCATCGGCACCGCCGACGCCGTCGAGGTCGTGTACCCGGTGAATCTGCGCCGGCTGCTGCCGTTGCAGACGGTCGCCGAACAGGACGCCCAGTACGGCAAGGATCTCTTTGCCAGAGATCCCGATACCTGTTGTGCGCTGCGCAAGGTCGCGCCGCTCAACCGAGCGCTGACCGGTTACGAAGCCTGGGCCACCGGAGTCCGCCGGGCGGAGGCGGAGACCAGGGTCAACACCCCCGTGGTGCAATTCGACAGTAAACGCGGAAAGGTCAAGTTCGCTCCGCTGGCCGCCTGGTCCGACGATGATGTCGACCGTTACATCACCGAAAACAATGTGCTGGTGAATCCATTGTTGGGACCGGGTTATCCGTCGATCGGCTGCGAGCCGTGCACGCGACGGGTGCTACCCGGAGAAGATTCCCGGGCCGGCCGCTGGGCGGGCCTGGCAAAGACCGAATGTGGGATCAATCTATGACGAGCGCACAAACTGTCGCGTCCGCCAACGGAGCCGCGACCGAGCAGACGCCTGCGGCCGTCACCGCGTCGCGGACCGCCGGCACCACCCTGTGGCTGACCGGGCTGCCCAGCGCGGGCAAGACCACTCTGGCGTTGGCGTTGGCCGGCGTGCTGCGCGAGCAAGGTGCCGACGTGGAGGTGCTGGACGGCGACGAGGTCCGCACCCACCTGTCCGCGGAGCTCGGGTTCACTCGGCGGGATCGGGAAACGCAAGTCACCCGCATCGGCTATGTCGCCGAACTGCTCGCCAGGCACGGCGTCATCGTCATCGTCCCGGTGATCGCTCCGTACCAGGACGCCAGGGAAAAGGTGCGGGCCCACCACGATTCGCACGGCACGCCGATCCTGCAGGTGCACCTGTCAACGCCGGTGGAAGTGTGCGCCGAACGCGACGTCAAGGGTCTGTACGCCAAGGCATTCCGCGGCGAGATCTCCGCGATGACCGGTGTCGACGATCCCTACGAGATCCCGGTGGATCCCGACCTGCGGATCGACACCTCCACGCTCGATCAGGAGACATCGGTCGCGGCACTGCTCGGCCTGCTGCTGGAAAGGGGACGGCTGTGACACTCACCGACACCGTGAGCCGTGAGCGTGTCACCAGCCCGCACCTGAAGACCCTGGAATCCGAGGCCATTCACATCCTGCGGGAGGTGGCGGGGCAGTTCGACCGGCCGGTGATCCTTTTCTCCGCCGGCAAGGATTCGGTGCTGGTACTGCACCTGGCGCGCAAGGCATTTCACCCGGCCCCGCTGCCGTTCTCGCTGCTGCACGTGGACACCGGGCACAACTTCCCTGAGGTGCTGGACTACCGGGACCGAGTGGTCGCGCAGGGCGGGCTGCGGCTGCAGGTCGCGCATGTGCAGGACTGGATCGACGACGGTCGGCTGACCGAACGCCCGGACGGCACCCGCAACCCGCTGCAGACCGTCCCGCTGGTGGACACCATCGCGGCCGAGAAGTTCGATGCGGTGATCGGCGGCGCGCGGCGCGACGAGGAGCGATCCAGGGCCAAGGAGCGGATCTTCTCGTTGCGCGACTCCTTCGGCGGCTGGGATCCGCGGCGTCAGCGCCCCGAGCTGTGGGGTCTGTACAACGGCCGGCACGCGCCGGGCGAGCACGTCCGGGTCTTCCCGCTGTCCAACTGGACCGAACTGGACGTCTGGAACTACATCGAGGCGGAGGGCATCGAGCTGCCGCAGATCTACTACTCCCATCAGCGAGATGTCTTCCGGCGCGGCGGCATGTGGCTGGCGCCGGGGGAGTGGGGCGGGCCAACGGGTCGCGAGGTGATCGAGCGGCGCACCGTGCGGTACCGGACGGTCGGCGACATGTCCTGCACCGGCGCGGTGGAGTCCACCGCGACCGATGTGCGTGCGGTGATCGAGGAGATCATCGCCACCCGGATCACCGAGCGCGGTGCCACCCGCGCCGACGATCAGCTCGGTGAGGCCGCCATGGAAGACCGCAAGCGCGAGGGATATTTCTGATGAGTACGGCTGTACCGATCGACACCACACCGATCGACACCACACACGCCGATGTCACACCGACCGACGGCACCCCCATCGACGTCCATGAGTTGGCCGCCGAACTGACGACCAGCCGCCGGTTGCTGCGGTTCGCGACCGCGGGCTCGGTCGACGATGGCAAGTCCACGCTGGTGGGCAGGTTGCTGCACGATTCGAAGTCGGTGCTGTCGGACACCCTTGATGCGGTGGAGCGGACGTCGCAGGCCCGCGGGCTGGACACCCCGGACCTGTCGCTGCTGGTCGACGGATTGCGCGCGGAGCGGGAACAGGGCATCACCATCGACGTCGCCTACCGCTACTTCGCGACTCCGGCGCGGACGTTCATCCTGGCCGACACCCCGGGGCACGTTCAGTACACCCGGAACACGGTGACGGGCGCGTCGACCGCCGACCTGGTGGTGATCCTGACCGACGCCCGGACCGGGGTGGTGAACCAGACCCGGCGGCACGCCGCGGTTGCCGCGCTGCTCGGTGTCCCGCACCTGTTGCTGGCGGTGAACAAGGTCGACCTGGTCGATTACGACCAGCAGGTGTTCGACTCGATCGCCGCGGAGTTCTCGGCGTACGCCGCGGAACTGGGTATCCCGGAAGTGACCGCGATCCCCATCTCCGCGTTGCACGGCGACAACGTCGTCACCCGGTCGGAGCGGATCGGTTGGTACACCGGGCCTAGCGTGCTGGAGCACCTGGAGAACCTCGATCTTGCCGACAGTTCGACGACCGAGGCGGTCCGGTTCCCCGTGCAGTACGTGATCCGCCCGCGCTCGGACGAGTTGCCGGACTACCGCGGCTACGCGGGCCGGGTGACCGCCGGAACCGTGCGACCCGGTGACGAGGTCGTGGTGCTGCCCTCGGGTGGCCGCTCGGTCGTCCAGGGTATCGATACCGCAGACGGGCCAAGGGATCTCGCCCATGCGGGGGAGTCGGTGACGCTGCTGCTCGAGGACGATCTCGACCTGTCCCGCGGCGATCTGATCTCCGGGGTTGCCGACGCCCCGGAGCCGGTCACCGAGTTCGCGGCGACCATCACGCTGCTCGCCGAGCGGCCGCTGCGGCGCGGCGCCCGCGCGCTGTTGAGGTACGGCACCAGCACCACCAGGGTGATCGTCACCTCGATCGACGGCCTGCTGGACATCGATTCGCTCACCTACCAATCGGCACCGGACGCGTTGGCGCTCAACGACATCGCCAAGGTCACGCTGCGCACCGCTGACCCGCTGCCGGTCGAGGACTACCGGGCGGGCGGAGCGGTCGGCTCCCTGTTGATCATCGAACCGTCCGACGGGACGACGCTGGCCGCAGGCATGGTCGGCGACCGCCGCGCCGCATTGCACGCATCCGTTTCTGACCCCAGCACCGGCAACACTGCCAAGGAGGCAACAGCGTGAGAACGCAAGGAACAACCGCGCATGTCGCGGCGCGCGACCGATGTCCGTGGTTGCGGCCCGCATCATGCGGCCGCGACATCGCGCTCCGACCCACCAACCTCCCCACGCCCGGCCCGTAGAGGCCGGCGACGTCCGAAGGAATCCCCGTGTCGATCTTCCGTCGTGCGCAGAGCACGTCGCGTCGCCCTTCCCATTCCAGTTCCAATTCAGGTTCCGGTCCCAGCACTTTCAGTCCGCGCCGCTCCCTGCTCCCCGCGGTCGCACTCGTCGCCGTGGTGGCGATCACCGCCTCGGCCTGCTCCTCCGGCGACTCCTCGAGCGCCGGGTCGACCACCTCTGCGGCCGCTGCTGCCTCCGCAGATTCGAGCGGGGCCGCAGCGCCCGCCGGTGCCGACTCCCTGAAGCTCGGGTATTTCCCGAACGTCACCCATGCCTCCGCCGTGCTCGGCGTGAAGGACGGCACCTTCCAGGAGGCGCTCGGTGACACCAAGCTGGAGACCAGCACGTTCAACGCCGGCCCGGCCGCGATCGAGGCCCTGCTTTCGGGCGCCATCGATGCGACGTTCATCGGTCCGAACCCGGCGATCAACGCCTTCGCCAAGTCCAACGGCGACGCCATTCGGATTGTCGCCGGCGCCACGAACAACGGCGCTGCACTGGTTGTCAAGCCGGAGGTCAACGGCCCGGCCGACCTGAAGGGCACGACCCTGGCGACCCCGCAGTTGGGTGGCACCCAGGACGTCGCTCTGCGGAAGTGGCTGCTGGACAACGGGTTGAAGACGCAGACCACCGGCGGCGCCGATGTCGACATCGTCAACCAGGAGAACGCGCAGACCCTTGACCTGTTCAAGCAGGGCGAGATCGACGGCGCCTGGCTGCCCGAGCCATGGGCGTCCCGGTTGGTGCTGGAAGCCGGCGGCAAGACGCTGGTCGACGAGAAGACCCTGTGGCCGGACGAGAAGTTCCAGACCACGATCCTGATCTCCTCACGGCAGTTCCTCGAGGACCATCCCGAGACGATCAATGCGCTGATCAAGGGCGAGGTCGCCGAGACGGGGGCCATCGAGGCCGATCCGGCCAAGGCGCAGACCGAGCTGAATGCCGCGATCGGTGAGCTCACCGGGAAGCCGTTGGCCGACACCACCATCCAGGCGGCGTTCGCGAACATCCAGCCGACCTGGGATCCCCTGGCCGGGACACTCGACGACATCGCGGCGAACGGCGTGCAAGCCGGGACGCTCGCGTCGGCGCCCGACCTGAACGGCATCTACGACCTGCGCGAGCTGAACAAGGTCCTGGTGGCAGCCGGGAAACCGCCGGTCAGCGCCGCCGATCTCGGCCAGGAATAGCGGCCAGGAACACGGGCCAGGAATAAGGGAAGGACAGTGCGATGACGACACTCGTCGACGAGACCGATCTCGTCTATCACGAGGACGACCCCAGGGTTGTTCCGCTGCTTCCGGAGGCGGATCACAGCGGTGAGGCCGCGGTCACCATCGACGCGGTGAGCAAGGTGTTCTCCAGCCGGCACGGCAAGGTCGCCGCGCTGGACAACATCAGCCTGACTGTGGCTCCCGGCGAGTTCGTCTGCCTGCTGGGCGCGTCCGGATGCGGCAAGTCCACGCTGCTGAACCTGATCACCAGGCTGGACGTGCCGACCTCAGGATCGGTCAGCACGGTCGGCCGTCCGGCGCTGATGTTCCAGGAATCGGCGCTTTTCCCGTGGCTCACCGCCGGGCAGAACATCGGCCTGGCGCTGAAATACGCGGGCGTGCCGAACAAGCAGTCGAAGGCCAAGATCAACGAACTGCTCGATCTGGTCCGGCTTTCCGGGACGGCTGAGCGCCGGGTGCACGAGCTGTCCGGTGGTCAGCGTCAGCGTGTGGCCCTCGCGCGGGCGCTCGGCCAGAACAGCCAGGTGCTGTTGATGGACGAGCCGTTCGCTGCTCTCGACGCGATCACCCGGGACGTCATGCACGACGAACTCACCAGGGTGTGGAAGGAGACCGGCAACAGCATCGTCTTCGTGACGCACAACGTTCGGGAGGCGGTGCGGCTCGGCCAGCGGGTGGTGCTGCTGTCCTCCCGCCCGGGTCGGGTCGTCGGGGAGTGGAAGGTCAACATCAAGGGGCCGCGGACGATCGAGCACCCGGCCGTCGGTTTGCTCGCCGCGGAGATCACCCTGCGCCTGCGAGAGGAGATCGCCAGCCATGCCCGCTCTTGATGATTCGGTGATCACCCAGGCGGAGGTCGAACGCGAGGACACCGCGGCCGTCGGCGCCGGCCTTGATGTGCTGGAGGAACCGGACCGCGTCCGTGACCCCTGGTGGCGGCGGCTGGGCAGTTCGATCGTCCCGCCGAGCCTGGCGCTGGTCGTCGTCCTGGTGATCTGGGAGATCATCTACCTGCTGAAGCTGAAGCCGGAGGTGATGCTGCCGTCTCCGGCGTCGGTGTGGGACGAGTTGCTCCGCCTCATGGAGGGCGGCCAGGCCTGGGAG